>Ga0193717_1000031_pt1 | contig 171094 bp, 186 predicted proteins | sample U2c2metaG_FD_145900 | JGI IMG/M metagenome (GOLD analysis project Ga0193717, IMG submission 145900) | Soil microbial communities from a riparian zone of the East river system, Colorado, United States - U2c2 | ecosystem: Environmental > Terrestrial > Soil > Riparian zone | place: USA: East...
TCTTGGTCAGGTGTTTGCATTCGCAGCGTTTTCCGGCAACGATATCGATCATCCGTTCCATATCGGGAACGGTTTCCTTGTCTTCGTCGTCTCCACAGAGGAAAAATATTTTGGCTTTGATTTTTTTTTGATTTTCGGCCAATTCATAGATATCCTTTGTAAACCAGAATGAAGGCGAAAATACACCGGCTTTTCCGAAAACCTTAGGATATTTGAGGATCGCGTAGAAAGAAACGAGTCCGCCCAGTGAACTTCCCATAATCGTCGTATGCCTGGCATCGGTTTTCGTACGGTATTTTTTATCGATTTCCGGCTTGAGCGTACTGACGATAAAATCGAGGTAGCTATCGGCTTTTCCGCCGCCGTATTTTTCATTCCTATAAGGTGTGAGTTCCTCGATGCGCTTTTCATTACCATGTTCGATCCCGACCACAATCACCTGTGCATTGAGGCTGTCGAGTGTTTCATCAACGTTCCATTCGCCCACGTATGAAGTCTTCGCATCAAACAGGTTCTGCGCGTCATGCATATAAAGCACCGGATATTTTTTAGTGGAAGCCGTGTAGTTTTTTGGAAGGTAGATCCAGATTTTCTTTTGCGTGTTTAATTGCGGCGCATCGATGGTGAATGTTGAAACCTGTTTGGAAGCCGTACTCTGGCCATAGGAAAAAACAGTTGAAAGCAGAAAAAGGATAGCGATAAATGCGCGGTTGGCGGCCATGATTTTGTATTTCAGATTAAAAGCAATATTTTAGCTAAAAATAGCAATTTGATGAATACCCGCGAACAAAAAATAAACCTTTTGGCTGAAATGATTGCGTTTTCCCTTGTCGACGGTCGTCTGCACGAAAGGGAATACGAGTTTCTGTCGATCGTGGCCAAAGAGCTGAAGATTGACAAAGCGGAGTTCAACGAATTATTCCACAAGGAATTGCCTTCCCATGTCATCAAATCCGAACCGCAAAGGATCCAGCAATTTTATCGGCTTGCACTGCTGATGCATGTTGACGGCGTTTTTCATGAGAGGAAAAAAACCGCCATCCACCAGATCGGCATCAATATGGGACTCAATCCCGGCGCTACCAAAAGGGTTTTGAAAGCGATGGAAGAAGCCCCAAATGCCATCATCGACCCCGACCTCCTTTATACCGTTTTTCGCGAACAATACAATTAGCCAAAAGTCTATCCCAGTTTTAAGGGCAGGCTAATCACAAAACGAAGTGTGTTTTCATGGATTGAAGGTTCGATTTCGCCGTGATAACATGCTACGAGTTCCTTTACCAAGGCGAGTCCGATTCCGACTCCGGCATCATTTTCGTTTTTCTCGTAAAATTGGTCAAACAACTTCTCGAGTGCTTCTTTTTTGAGTGTACTTCCAGAATTGGAAATTCGTATCTGCAGCCGCTTCTTTATTATGGTCGCCGAAAAATAGATATGCTCATTTTTGAGTGTAGTTGCAAACGCGTTTGCCATCAGGGTTGTAATAATTTTTGCAATGATGTCCTTGTCGAAATATTGCGAATCATCTGTTTTTTCAACATTCGAAATGAAATTGACTTCTTTTGCTGCAGCCTGTAAAACAAATGGCTGGATTGTATTATCAATAAAATCAGAAAGGCTTCCGGGTTTTAAGTCGGGTTTTAACTGGCCATTTTCGATATTTGATAGTTCCAGCAATTGCGCTGAAATCACCGATAATTGTTCGGAATCGCCGTCAATTAAAGACAATTCCTGCGCAATGTTCGCAAACAAATGTGATTTCATTTTAGCCAGTGCGCTGCGCTTTTCTTCGCGAAGTATCTTGTTCCGATACAGCAGGTAAAGCGCAAACAAGGTAAGTGCGATTGAGATGATTAACAAAAACAGGACGTAGATTTCGGACTTTCTGGTCGGTTCAGGAATACTTTTTTTATCAATAATTATCGGCTCCGGAGCTTTTTGCTTAATGACGGGCTTTTGCGGACTTTTTGCCGCAATTTTTGTTGGTTCTGAAATCGCTTTTTTGGCTGATCCATTACTGATTTCCAGGTATTCATCCGCTTTTTCAATATTGCCACTTTTGCGATAAGCGTCTGAAAGCTGCAATGCCATGCCTTGTATTTTTTCAGTCGGCGCATTAGGATCCGTTTTTAATAAACGAATGGCTTCCAGGTATTCGGGAATTGCATTTTTGAAATCATTCGTGGCAGCCAAAAAGGAGCCGTGTTGATTATGCGCATTTGCCGCCCCGATATTATTTCCGGGAATGGAATTGTTATGGATGTTGTCTTTGTAAAATTGCCCGGCTAATTTTTTGTTTCCCATCTGGAGATACAATTCCGCAAAAGCGTTGTTGATGGCGCTGAGTTCCGGGAGTTTTTTGGGTTTGCTGAAATACTTAAACCCGTAGGTATAAATCAATTTCGCTTTGTCAAATTGCTGCTGTGAAGCGTAACAGTTTCCCAGCAAAATCCAGCCTTTAAGCATCCCTTGGTCATCGTTGAGCTGTTGCGCGATCGAAAGCCCTTGCTGTGCAAAGATTACTGCCGGTTTTACCTTGCCAATATTTTTAAGCGATTTTGAAATAGCGAAATTAGCCTGCAGCAGCAATTTTTTGTCACCATCCTGTTTGGCGATCTTGAAAGCTTTGTTGGCATAAAAATAAGCACTGTCTGGCTGTTTTTCGAGTTGGCTTTCTGAAGCCATAAGCGCTTTGATTGCCTGTGAGTTTTCTTTTTGCTGGGCGAAGCTGCACTGGAAAGCAATCAAAAAGAAACATATCAATTTTTTCATAATAGCCGAAAACTTTATCTAAAAGTAGAGGAATTCGGACTATCTAAAAATTCTTTCAGATAAAATGCAGGATTCTACGGCAAACTGCTTATATTTTTTCCTGCAATGCCTTGATATCGTCGCGCAATTTTGCCGCCTGCATAAAGTCGAGATCTTTTGCGGCTTTTTCCATCGCCTTGCGTTTTTCGCGGATGAGTTTGTCGATATCGCCTTTTTTCATATAGGTCGTATCGGGTTCGGCAGCGGCTTTCGGAATATCGCCCAACTCATAATCCACCAGCTTCACTTTCGTAAAGGCACTTTCGATACTTTTGTTCAAAGCCATCGGAATCACGTTGTGTTCGGTGTTGTAGCTGACTTGTTTCGTACGCCTGTAGTCGGTTTGGTCGATGGTTTTTTGCATACTTGCGGTCATCTTATCGGCATACATAATTGCCTTTCCATTGAGGTTCCTCGCGGCGCGGCCGATGGTCTGCGTCAGTGAACGGTTGCTTCTCAGGAAACCTTCCTTGTCGGCGTCTAAAATCGCTACCAAAGAAACTTCAGGCAAATCCAAACCTTCGCGCAGTAAATTCACGCCGATCAATACGTCGAAAATCCCTTTCCGCAAATCCTGCATGATCTCGATGCGTTCGAGAGTGTCGACTTCCGAATGGATGTAACGACAGCGGATCGAAACTTTCGTGAGGTATTTCGCGAGCTCTTCGGCCATCCTTTTGGTCAGGGTTGTGACTAAAACGCGCTCGTCTTTTTCTGCACGCAAATGGATCTCCTCGATCAGGTCATCGATTTGGTTCAGGCTCGGCCTGACTTCAATCACCGGATCCAATAATCCCGTCGGCCGGATAATCTGTTCGATATAAACGCCGCCGGTTTTTTCCAGTTCGTAGTCTGCAGGTGTCGCCGAAACATAAATCACCTGGTTCTGCATCGCTTCGAATTCCTCGAATTTGAGCGGACGGTTGTCCATCGCCGCAGGCAACCGGATTCCACCAGATTTTCCTTCCGGCTCCTGTCGCCGCCATACATTGCGCTAACTTGTGAGAGCGTCACGTGGCTTTCATCAACAACCATCAGGTAATCTTTTGGGAAATAATCGAGCAGGCAGAAAGGCCGTGTTCCGGGCAATCTTCGGTCCAGATAGCGCGAATAGTTTTCGATTCCGGAGCAATAGCCGAGTTCGCGAATCATCTCCAAATCAAAATTGGTGCGTTCTTCAAGGCGCTTGGCTTCCAGATGTTTGCCAATCGATTTGAAATAATCGACCTGTTTCACCAGATCCTGCTGGATTTCCCAGATTGCACCTTGCAAAACCTCCGGAGAAGTCACGAACATATTTGCGGGATAAATATTAAGCAGATTGTATTTTTCAAGGACGAGCGAAGTCTTGGCATCGAAAGCCTCGATTTCCTCGATCTCATCGCCGAAAAAATGGATGCGGAACGGCTCATCGCCATAACTCGGGTACACTTCGACCGTGTCGCCCTTAATGCGGAAGGTTCCGGCGGTAAAATCGGCTTCTGTTCTGGAATATAAACTTTGCACCAATTGATGCAATAATTTGGTACGCGAAATCACCTGGCCTTTCTTGATCGAGATCACGTTTTTCTGGAACTCGACCGGATTCCCGATTCCGTATAAGCACGAAACCGAAGCCACAACCAACACATCGCGTCGCCCAGAAAGGAGCGAAGAAGTCGTGCTCAACCGCATCTTTTCCAGTTCCTCATTGATCGCCAAATCCTTTTCAATATAAACGCCGGTCACGGGCATAAAGGCTTCGGGCTGGTAATAGTCGTAATAGGAAACGAAATATTCCACCGCATTGTTTGGGAAAAATTGCTTGAATTCGGAATACAATTGTGCGGCCAGCGTTTTATTGTGTGCGAGGACCAATGTCGGTTTCTGCACTTCCTGGATGACATTCGCCGCCGTGAAAGTTTTCCCCGAACCGGTAACGCCCAATAAAGTCTGGAATTTTTCGCCGTCGCGGATGCCCTGCACCAATTTCTCAATCGCCTGCGGCTGGTCGCCTTTCGGCTGGTAATCTGATATGACCTGAAATTTCATAGTGGGAATTTGCTCCACAAATATAAGCAAAATCCTGCCGCCGGAATACCGCGATGAGTCGTAAAAAAGTCTTAAAAGTTATGCCAGAAGGTTGTTGATTTTGGCGTATTGCAGCAGCATAATCGTTTTCGCATCCTTGATTTCTCCTGTTAAGACCATTTGCATCGCGTGTTCAAAAGGCAATTCGAGCACTTCGATATTTTCCTGCTCTTCATCGAGTCCGCCGCCATCGTTGACTTTCATTTCCTTCGAATATTCGGCAACGAAAAAATGAATGATTTCCGTTACGGATCCCGGCGACATATAGACTTCAAATACCTTTTTCGCATCCGAAATCTGGTAACCGGTTTCTTCTTCGGTCTCGCGTCGGATGCATTCCTCGGCGTTTTCGGTGTCTAAAAGCCCGGCGCAGGTTTCGATCATCATTCCGGTTTCATTTCCGTTAAGGTAAGTCGGAATGCGCAATTGTCGCGTCAGGATTACGGTCTGGTTCGGTTTGTTGTACAATAAAATCGTCGCGCCATTGCCGCGGTCGTAGACTTCGCGGGTTTGTGTTTCGGTCGTGCCGTCGCTTTTCCGGAGTTCGTAAGTGACTTTATTGAGTAGGTACCAATTATCGGAAAGCAACTCCCTTTTTGTGATTTTTATTTTGCTGTCGGCCATAATTTAAAGTTTTGTACGGATTAGAATTGCCAGTTTTTCTGCTGTTCTTCAGAAAGGAATGTCCATGCGAAGAAACGGCTGGTTTTCTGGCCTTGCGCCATTTCAACAATCCGGATTTCGGAAGCGTTGACTTTCTTCAACAGCTTTTCAATCGGTTTAATATTGTCGCTTTTGGAAACCAATGTCGTAAACCAGAAACATTGTTTCGGGTATTTTGCGCTTTCGTAAATCATTTGCGTGATGAAGGCAATCTCGCCGCCTTCGCACCACAATTCGGAATTTTTCCCACCGAAATTGAGTACGGTTTTGGATGCTTTTTCATTCCGGAGATTTCCGGTTTTCCGAAGATTTCCCTGCGCTGCTTCTTCTGCGGAAGCGTGAAACGGCGGATTGCAGATGGTAAATGCAAATTTCTCGTCGGTCTCAATGATGTTTTTGAAGATGAAACGCGTTTCGGGCTGCAATTGCAGGCTAATCAAATCCTGCAGTTTTGGATTGGCTTCGATGATTTCGACACAATTCTGCAACGCACGCTTGTCGACATCGGTTCCGACAAAACTCCAACCGTAAGCCGAATTCCCGATAATCGGATAAATCGCATTCGCACCAATTCCGATATCAAGCCCGCAAACCGATTCGCCTTCGGGAATGATCCCGTCATTTTTGGAAGCGAGCACATCGGCGATATAATGGATGTAATCGGCCCTTCCGGGAACAGGCGGACACAATCTCCCGTCGGGAATGTCCCAGTTTTCAATGCCGTAGAAAGATTGCAGCAATGCCTTGTTTAAAGTTTTGACCGCTTTTGCATCGTTGAAATCGATGGTTTGCGTGTGAAATTTATTGGTGAAAACAAATGCTTCCAATTCAGGGCAAATGGCTGTCAGCGCGACAAAATCATAGCCGAAGCGATGTGGATTCCGCGGGTGCAGGTTTGTTTTCTCGATACCGTTTCCGGTTTTGTGTTTTTCCATGGCCCTGCAAAGATAGGCAATCGTTTTGGCGGAATTTTAAAATGATAAAAAAACGATAAAAACCATCGGCTTCTCGCTAAATACTTTAATTTTATAACCTTGAAAATAGTTTTTTTCGTATATCAAACCGATCAATAAAAAAGGCACCCGATGAAATTGATTCTGCTGTTTGTTGGGATTTTTGGCTTTTCCTTCATCGGATCTGCGCAGAGTGAATTCCTCAATAAATCCAATGCTATTGCGCCATTAAACAGCGGTATGGGTTCGCCTGCGACCAGTTCTTCTATTTATACTCCGAATGTTTTCAAATCCAAAACAACTACCAGTACTTCAAATAATACCATTCCCGAAAAGCAAATGGAATTTAAAACCGGCGAATTTGCGAATCCCGGTGATGCGTATGTCGAAAAACTCAATCATAAAGAAGATAAAGGCGATTACAAGCAATTCCGCAAGAACCAATATCTGGGTGATTTCAAAAGCAACGGCGAATCGGTCAATATCAGCTACCGCGATTTCGGGGAAGTCGACGGCGACGAAATTAAGATTTTGGTCAATGACAAGGTTGTGGTTTCAAGCGTTTATCTCGATGGTGATTATAAAGGGCTCGAACTCGGGCTTGTAAAAGGTTTCAATAAGATTGATTTTGAGGCCTTGAACCAAGGACTTTTGGGTCCGAATACAGCACAATTCAGGGTCTATGACGACAAAGGTTTGTTGATTTCCTCCAACCAATGGAACCTCGCCACCGGCTTTAAAGCCACGATCATTATTTTCAAAGAGTAACGTTTACGGGATTATCATGAAACCTGAAACTAAGAAATTCCAATTCAAGATCAAATATCTATTACTGTTTTTGATGGTTTCCTACATCATCATGTGCCAGTCGTGTATGACGATGCGGATGAATGTGAAGGAAACGGATACCTATTTCGATACGCTGAAAGTCGCCTTTACAGATAAGACAATCGCCGTCGGAAAACACCATATCCATTACATCCAAACCGGAAATCCTGACAATCCGACGCTGTTTTTTGTACACGGTTCGCCCGGAAGCTGGGACGCCTATAAAAAATACCTCTCCGATTCCTTATTGCTTTCAAAATACCGGATGATTGCCATAGACCGGCCGGGTTTCGGGTATAGTGATTTTGGCGATGCGGAGGATTTGGAGACACAATCGGGTTTATTGGAAAACTTCCTGACGCAGGTTGACAATAGGAAACCCATAACACTTGTCGGGCATTCACTCGGCGGCCCGGTCATTGTAAAAATGGCGACGGAAGAACCCGAAAAATTTCAAAATTTAGTTATTCTCGCCGGAGCGGTCGACCCGAAAGCCGAAACGGCCGAAGTATGGCGCGCGATAATCATGACCAAGCCGCTGCGTTATCTGATTCCGGGTGCCTTGCGGACTTCCAATGACGAATTGTGGTGGCTCAAGGACGACCTTAACACGATGAAGCCGTTTCTTAAAAATATCACCTGCAAAGTGACGATTATCCACGGGACCAAAGACCCGCTGGTACCTTTCAGCAATGTCGCTTTTATGCGAAAGGAATTTGTAAATGCAAAACTGACTAACATCATCGCTATCGAAAATGCCAATCATTTTATTCCGTGGGAGCATTTTGAACTCATCCGCGATGCCTTGTATCAATTGCAATAATTACTGCACGGTGTACATTTTACGATCGGTTTCAGACAGGTTGAAATAACCCAAAACATAATTATCGGGGTTGGTCGCATTTGTGATATTGCCGCGCAACGTTGCCGGAGGCGTGTTGAAAGGCCCGCTGCTTTCGGTAATGTTCAGCAATTTCGTCATGTAGTTCATATACCTTTCGGAAATGCCATAGAGGGTCACTTCTAGCAAATCGCCTGGCTTGAGGTCTTCATTCTGGTACAGTCCGAAAACCTGGTTGCCTTGGAAGAATTCATCGTCAAAAACATCAAAATCCGGAATGGCACTGATGCTCGCCTGTGAACGGATCATATAGAAATCATCGCTGATTTCGGGATCTGTAAAATAAGTTTTCACTTCAATCTGGTCTTCTTCTTCGCCAATCCCCGGCGTAGTTTCCTGCGCCATATAATCAATCGGCACAACACTTTTTAGGGTTTCGGTCGCGGTTAGGGTCTGTCCGTTTATAATGATCGTCAGTGTGTAGGTTTCATCAATTTCAGGGATAAAAGTGCTGCAGAGGTATTCGCCGGTGTTGGGCGTTTCGATAAAATCAAAAGTTGTCCCGACGCTGTTTTTTACAGTTACGTTCGCACCTGAAACTGGCGGAACGTCGGTCGTATAATAATCTCCGGTGGTCGTCAATTTGATTTTCTGCTCATTGCCTGCGGTACCTTTCGGCCATACCAGCAGCGCATCAACCACGATTCGTGGCGCGGCGGTATCGGTGTCAACATGTATGGAATCTTCGCAACTGATCAACAAAATCGTAAAAAGTAGCGGGAGTATTAAGAGTAGCTTTTTCATAAACATTAAAATTTAAAATTGTAACTGATTCCCGGAACGATGCCGAAAATCGAAAGACGCAGCGCTTCATTCTGCCCATTTTGAACATTCTGCTTAAAGCTGATGGACGCAGCATTCTTTTGATTATAAACGTTATAGATACTGAAAACCCATTCGCTCTGCCAACCTTTTTTCTTCGTCGGTTTTGGCACATAACTAGCCGAGATATCGAGATGGTGGTAGGCGGGAAGCCTGTTCTCATTGCGCAAACCATAACTTGCGACCGTAATGCTCTGGTATTGGTATTGCCCGTTCGGATACGTAACCGGCTGCCCGGATTGAAGTGCAAAATTGGCCCCGAATGTCCATTTATCAGTATACTTGTACGAACCCGTCACTGCAAGATTATGGGTTTTGTCATAACCCGAACTGTACCATTGGCCATTGTTGATTCCAGTTTCTTCTGCCGTTCTTCCCGGTGTTCTTTGTTCAGATTTCGAAAGCGTGTAGGCGATCCAGCCGTTGAGCCTGCCCTCGTTTTTCCGGAGCAATAATTCGAGCCCGTAAGCGCGCATCTCGCCATTGAGGATAATCTGTTCGATAGCGTCATTGGCAATCAAATCGGCGCCGTCGATATAATCGAGACGGTTTTTGACTTTCTTATAAAAGGTTTCCGCTTCAAGCGAATATTCACTGTCGTGGAAATTCCTGAAATAACCCAAAGCCACCTGGTCGGTTTTCTGCGGCTTGATGAAATTGTCACTCGGCGTCCAGACGTCAAGCGGAGTAGGAGATGACGTGTTCGAAATCAATTGCAGGTATTGCACGAGCCGGTTGTAACTCACCTTCACCGACTGGTTGTCATTGAACTGATAGGCGATTGCGGCACGCGGTTCGAGGTTACTGAAATCGGCGATCGATTCGTTTTTCTTATAGGAAACAGCACCGGTCGGATCGGCCTTTTCATAAATCTGAAACTCCGGATTGAAAATCACCGCCTGGTTGTTGGCGTAAGTGTTTATCGATGACGGGCCCAAACGGTAAAACAAACTGTAGCGCAGTCCGTAGGTTAGGGAGATTTTTTTGGAAATATCGTGCTCGGCATCGAGGTAAAGCGCGGGCTCGAAAGCTTTTTTCTTCTGGAGCTGGTCGAAATTAATGCCCGAATTTTCGTCCGCTGGCGTAATCGTTCCGGGATTGAAGTCGTAATAGATCGCATTCACGCCATAATTCAGCTTGAAATTATCGGAAATATAATTCTTGAAATCGTATTTGACGTTGTAATTCTTGATGCCCGAATCCCATTTGAACCCAACAAAATCCAAATCCAACCCGTAATAATAATCGCTGTAGATCAGGGAAAGGTTAGAGAATAATTTTTCAGAAAACAGGTGGTTCCAACGCAGGTTTAAAGTGGCGTTCCCATAAGTGTTCTCAAAACGGTTGTCGAGTGCAAAAACGTCCCTTCCGAAATAGCCACTAAGAAAGAGGCTGTTGTTGGCATTGAGTTTATAGCTCAGTTTCGCATTGAGGTCATAAAAGTAAGCGACATTTTTATTGTCGGTCAGCTTTAGAAAAAGATGCGCGTAGGAAGTGCGGCCGCCAATCAAAAACGAACCTTTGTCTTTCACGATCGGGCCTTCCGCCAAAAGCCGGCTCGAAATCAGTCCGATACCGCCATTGACATGGAAATCTTTGCTGTTCCCGTCCTTTTGGTAAATGTCGAGCACCGAAGAAGCCCTTCCTCCGAAACGCGCCGGAATGCCGCCTTTATACAATTTCAAATCCTTGATCGCATCGGGATTGAACACCGAAAAGAAGCCGAAAACATGCGAGGAATTGAAGATCGTCGCCTCATCGAGCAGGATCAGATTCTGGTCGGCGCCGCCACCGCGAACATTAAATCCCGAAGCGCCTTCGCCAGCATTGGTCACGCCGGGAAGCATCAGGATCGATTTGAGCACATCGGTTTCGCCAAGTACGACGGGCATTTTTTTAATCGTTGCAACAGAAAGTTTGTTGACGCTCATTTCGGCCTTGCGGAGATTTGTGGCTTTTCGTTCGTCCGTAATCAGGACTTCCTGAAGCTGCTCTTCGCTTGAAGAAAGCCTGAAATTATTGCGCGTGTTTTTGTCGAGATTGATTTGCTGTTCCGAACTTTGGTAACCGAGATAGGTTATGGAAACATGGTAGGTGCCTTTTGGAATCGTGATCGAAAAGAAACCGTATTCGTTAGTGGTGGTTCCGGCCTTTAGCTCCGGAATAAATACATTGACGCCAATTAAGGTTTCATTGCTGGTGGCATCAGTAATGGTTCCGCTGAGGGTGAATTTCTCCTGTGCCGAGGCCGTTGAAATTCCGATAATAAAAAGTAAGAGGTAGAAATAGTGTTTCAAGTCCATTGATGTTGATTGATGATTTACGCTATCAAACGACAAAAATTAAAAATTGTTACAAGTATTCCTGTTAAATCCTGATTTTTTTTTTTGGGTGATGCCGAATTATCTTTTGAGTGAAAAATGCCCCTTGCGTTCTTCGCCATTCGACATGAAAAATCGGTACCAATAATCTGTGGAAGGCAATTCCCGTCCATTGTAGGTACCGTCCCATTTTGGGTTGGCCAGAGTCAGCACGGTGATCAGTTTTCCATAGCGGTCAAAAATGGCGGCTTTGGCTTCGGGGATAAATTCCATCCCTTCGATTTCAAAGAAATCATGATAGGTATCGTCGTTTGGTGTGAAATATTTCGGGATAAAAATGAGCAGGAATTCTGCCGTGTCGTTCCCACAAAGGCTGATGTCTTTCACATAAACGGAATGCATTCCGCCATGCACATTGTAAAACACATTCGAGTTTTGGAAACTTCCGCCATCAAGCGAATACAAATAAAAACTATCGCCCTGCGTATTAATGGTAACGGTCGTCTCATCGATATCCACACTTGAAATGACCGGAATATCATGGGTAAACACGATAAATGTCTTGGTGTCTGTACATCCATCCGGGGTCGTAACCGTAACGGTGTAATTCCCGGTATTTGAAACGGTAATGGTTTGGGTAAGCTCGTTTCCGGGCAGCCAATCGTAGGTGACATTGGTCACGGCAGCATCGAGCACCGTTGAACTTCCGGAGCAGATGTGTATGATCTCATCGGCGGAAAGCAGGACAGCAGGATAAATCTTGAGCATAACCGCTGTCCTTGTGTCGCTCACACAGGTTGGTGCGGTGTGACTTTCGGCATAATAAACTCCGGGTAAAGGTGGCGCATAGGTTGTGGTATTCGAGGCAAGTAAATTTCCACCGGTTGGCGCATCGAACCAATTGACATTTTCACCAATCCCGACCGTAACGCTCAATGGCGGAATGGTTTCATTGGAACAAACGATTACATCTCCGTCGGTTATAGGTGCCAATGGTTTGGGGAGAAAAAATACGCTGAAGATATCCGAAACGGTCGAGCAATAGGCATTGGCGAGATTCACGGCATCCTGGGCGAGCCTGGTCCGGTAATAATGGGTGCTTATGATATTTGGCGTCGTATAGGAAGTGCCTATAGCGCCGGGAATATCGGCCCAGGTGAGGTTGTCTGTGCTTTGCTGCCATTGGAAAATATGCGGCGTGGTATTGGTTGCATTCGCATTAAGCACGATGCTCACCGGAGTACTGTTTTGGCATAACGAAGTATAGATACTTCCGATAACCGACGGCGAGGTAATCGTAACCACATCGCCGCAGGCACGAAAACCGATGTCGTCGATGGCTAGGTCATTCCCGCATCCGCCGACTCCGTTATTCCTTATTTTGAGAACCACCGAAGTCTGCCCCGGCAATGTCGTAAAAGTCAGGCCGTATTGTGTATATATTGGCGTCGCAGTCCCCGCAATCGGACCGGTACTTCCTGTTTTTATCAGGTTGGTTTCTGTAATGTCCCAGATTTCAAAAGTCACATCTATCGGGATTCCGGTTCCGCCACAGGCGTTAGAAGTAATGTCGTATAAATTCATGAGCCATGCCGAAAACTCAAAAGTGGTGTTCACGCAAAGCCCGTTCACGGTGCGTTTATAAAATTCACCGGCAGTAAAACCGGCATTGACGATCAGTGCCTTTCCGTTTGTGCCGTCAGGCTGGTTGTCGGGCGTATGGTCGAAGGAATGGTGCCAGGTTTCATTTACGGCATTCCTGAAATGTAAGGTATATTCGCCGTCATGCGGTACCGCAGAAATGTAGGTGTAGGAAGTGACGCCTGTGGAAAGTGGCGGGCCGAAATCCGTTCCGCTGCCGAAATTTTCAAAAAAGATCGGGTCACCCTTGCTTCCGGTACAAAACCCGAGTTGGCCGTATGACAGACCGGCGGTTAACAATAAAAATATGATTGGGAATATTTTTTTCATTTCAGGGCACAAATTAAAAGGCTGCCAGTATGCCCTGGCAGCCTTCAAATATAATTTAAATTCTAATAAAAAGTTAAAATTGCACTAAAAAGTTAAAATTATGATAATTTCTTATCGAGGTTTTCCTGAATGGCGGCCAGAAAGGCTTCTGTTGTAAGGTAATCCGCGCTCGTCAGGCCTTCCGGTTTTACCAGCATGGCGAGGTCTTTTGTCATTTTTCCACTTTCGACGGTGTCGATGCAAACCTGTTCCAATATGAGACAGAAATCGATGAGCGCCTGGTTTCCGTCCAGTTTTCCGCGGTGTTCCAAACCTCTGGTCCATGCAAAAATTGAGGCGATTGGATTGGTAGAAGTGGCATGCCCTTTTTGGTGTTCGCGGAAGTGGCGCGTTACGGTTCCGTGTGCGGCTTCCGCTTCAACAGTTTTTCCGTCAGGCGTAACCAAAACCGAAGTCATGAGTCCGAGCGAACCAAATCCCTGAGCCACCGTGTCCGATTGTACGTCACCGTCATAATTTTTACAGGCCCAGACAAATCCGCCGCTCCATTTCATAGCCGAAGCGACCATGTCGTCGATCAATCGGTGTTCGTATGTGATTCCGTCAGCGTCGAATTTCGCCTTGTAATGCTGTTGGTAAACCTCCTCGAAAATATCCTTGAAACGCCCGTCATAGGCTTTTAAGATCGTATTTTTTGTCGAAAGGTACAATGGCCATTTTTTTGTCAATGCCATCTGGAAAGAAGAATGTGCGAATCCGTATATGCTTTCATCCGTATTGTACATTGCCATTGCCACGCCGTCGCCTTCAAAATCGTAAACTTCCCAGGATTGCGTTTCGCCATTTTCAGGAACGAAAGTCATTGTTAGTTTTCCTTTTCCTTTAATCACGGTATCAGTCGCTTTGTACTGGTCGCCGAAAGCGTGACGTCCGATAACGATCGGTTTGGTCCAGCCCTGTACATAACGCGGTACGTTGCTCATGATGATCGGTTCGCGGAAAACGGTTCCGCCAACGATGTTACGAATGGTTCCGTTTGGCGATTTCCACATTTTGGAAAGGTTGAATTCTTTCACACGCTCTTCGTCCGGAGTGATGGTGGCGCATTTGATGCCGACGTTGTATTTTTTGATGGCTTCGGCAGAATCGACCGTTACCTGGTCTTTCGTAGCTTCTCTGTGTTCGATGCCTAAATCGTAGTATTTTATATCGAGGTCTAAATAAGGAAGGATGAGTTTTTCTTTAATAAACGACCAAATAATTCGTGTCATTTCATCGCCATCCAGCTCGACAACCGGATTGGCCACTTTAATTTTTGCCATGTTATGTAAATTTGTTGTTTGTGAAAGCAAATATAATAAATCAAAGGTATTGGAAATGGCGTTTTGCGCACTATAACGATTGATTTACGGATTTCTTAAAATCGAAACCTTAAAATGCGAAATTGGCAAGGTAACGTTAAATTTTATGCATAAAAAAAGCCCTGAGAATTTCAGGGCTTATAATTTCAAGGAGATGATAATTATCTTCTTTTATCTTTAATTTTCGCTTTTTTACCGGTAAGTTCTCTGAAGTAGAAAATACGTGCTCTGCGAACGTGACCTTTTTTGTTGATCTCCACTTTTTGCAAAGCTGGCAAGTTAACCGGGAAGATACGCTCTACTCCGATAGCGCCTGACATTTTACGGATGGTAAAAGTCTCAGTTGCACCAGAACCTCTTCTTTGGATAACGACCCCTTTGAAAAACTGTGTTCTTGTTTTTTCACCCTCTTTAATTTCGTAATAAACCGTGATGGTATCTCCGGCTCCGAATACAGGGAAATCTTTTTTAGCTACTAATTCGTCATTAACGAATTTCATTAAATCTGCCATGATAATTTTTTTAATTATGGTTTTAAAATCGGAGCAACATTCGCGAATCTCGCCAGAGGTTGGTCTAATGTGGGCGCAAAGATAGAAATTAATTGATAATTGACAATTAATAATTGATAATTTTTTATCTGCGTAATGCGCTCATTGTCAATCGTAAATTATCAATTATTCATTGAGCAAGTCCGGCCGCCTGTTTTTCGTATGCTCATATGCCTGATCCTCGCGCCATTTTTCAATTTTGGCAAAATGTCCGCTCGTCAAAACATCAGGGACTTTCCATCCTTTGTAATCTGCAGGTCTTGTATAAATCGGACCCGACAGCAATCCGTCCTGAAACGAATCGGTCAAAGCCGAAGTCTCATCGCTCAACACACCCGGAATCAATCTTATCAATGCATCGCTCAATACCAAAGCGCCCAATTCGCCGCCGCTCAGCACATAATCGCCAATCGAAATTTCCTTGGTGATAAAATGGTCGCGCACGCGTTGGTCCACGCCTTTATAATGCCCGCAAAGGATAATGATATTCTCCAGCATCGACATCGTATTGGCCATTTTCTGGTTCAATGTTTCGCCATCCGGACTCATATAAATGATCTCGTCGTAGGAACGTTCGCTTTTGAGTTTCGCAATGCAATCGTCAATCGGCTGCACCATCATGACCATTCCCGCGCCACCGCCAAACTGGTAATCGTCCACACTTTTTTGCTTGTTGGTCGTATAATCGCGCAGGTTGTGAAAATGCACTTCCACCAAACCCTTGTCGATGGCGCGTTTCATAATCGAAGCCTCAAACGGACTTCGCAGCAATTCGGGTAAAACGGTGATAATGTCTATTCGCATAAAGTGGCTGAGTAGCTGAGCAATTAAAGCTGCAAAGTTACAAAGCTGTTCTAATTATCAATTATTAATTATCAATTATTAATTTTAAGGAGCTATTTGCTTCGCCTGTTCGCTCTTAGGAGCTCGGGTCCCGCTTTCCGCTGCAATCTTTTATTCCATTGCATTGCATAAAAGGATTTTCGCTGCAATCGGGGCTAACCAATCTTCAAAATCCGTGTTCATCTGCGAAAATCTTTATTAAATCCGCGTTCCATTTTTCCCACCACAAATAATTTCGCTAAATTTGTTCGCAATTCAAAAATTCACAAACTATGGAAAACGGAATATACGCCAAATTCAACACCCCAAAAGGGTCAATATTGGTCAAACTCACACACGATAAAACACCGGGAACAGTCGGAAACTTCGTCGCACTCGCCGAAGGAAACCTCGATAATAAAGCCAAGCCGCAAGGGCAGCCGTTTTTCAACGGACTCAAATTTCACCGCGTCATCCCCGATTTCATGATCCAGGGCGGCGACCCGCAGGGAACCGGAACCGGCGGACCGGGTTATAAGTTCGACGACGAATTCCACCAGGACCTGAGCCATGATACGCCGGGCGTCCTGTCTATGGCGAATTCAGGTCCGGGCAGCAACGGCTCACAGTTTTTCATTACGCACATCGCAACGCCATGGCTCGATAACAAGCATACCGTTTTCGGAAATGTGGTCGAAGGCCAGGATGTCGCTGACGCGATCGAACAAGGCGACACAATGGATTCTGTAGAAATCATCCGTGAAGGCGACGAAGCCAAAAAATGGAATGCCGTGGAAGCTTTCCGCACTTTCGAAGGGTCACGCGCCAAACGCGAGGCTGCAGAACGCGAAGCCGCCGAAGCAAAAATGGAAAAACTCGCCGCAGGTTTTCAAAAAACAGAAAGCGGATTGCGTTACCAGATCATCAACAAAGGAAATGGCAAAAAAGCCGAAAATAATAAAACCGTTTCGGTGCATTATGAAGGCTCGCTCGAAAACGGAAAAGTATTTGATTCTTCGTATAAAAGAAAACCAATTGAATTCCCACTCGGACAAGGGAATGTAATCGAAGGCTGGGATGAAGGCATCGCGCTATTGCAGGTCGGCGATAAGGCGCGTTTTGTAATCCCGTCGCATTTGGGATACGGTTCACAAGGTGCCGGCGGCGTGATTCCGCCAAACGCAACACTGATTTTCGATGTTGAATTAATGGATGTAAAATAAGAATTATGAAAAAACTGATCGCCGTTTTAGTATTGGGAACTATTGTTTTTGCCTGTGGTGCGCCAAAAGTGGCCGTAACTGCCATGCAGCCAGATCCGGTTCAGGTGCCTGTAAAAATTGCCTCTCCGGCGGAAGATGGCCCTAAGCCATTGGCTTTTGCACTCGAAGAAGGAAAATCTTTGTATGAAAACGACTGTGCCAAATGCCACGGTTTGTATAAGCCAACCGATTTTACCAGGGAAGAATGGGGACCAATCATGGCAAAAATGCAAATCAAAGCAAGGATCACCGACGAAGAAACGGCGAGCATTTACAATTATATTCTTTCGGGATTGCAATAATCCGAAAATCTTTGCTATAAAAAAAGCACTCCATACAGAGTGCTTTTTTTATAGCATTTTTTAAAATCAGACCTTAAACCCGTCCGGAATCACGGCGCCTTTTTTGACAACGATAATGCCGTCTTTTACGGTATATAATGGCGTGTTGGTGTCTTCCAGATGCGGCCCGCCGTTCAATGTGACATCATTTCCGATGCGGCAATTCTTGTCCACAATCGTATAGCTGATATTGCACCTTTGGCCAATGCCGATATTAATCACGCCGTTGATATTATTGCGGTTGATCTCATCGAGATTCTGATACAAATCGCTTCCCATCAGATAACATTTCGAAATTTTGGTGTCCCTGCCAATCCTTGCCCTGATTCCGATAACGGAATTCTCAATCGCACAATGGTCTAAAATACAGCCCTCGGCAACAATAGATTGCTGTATCGAAGTCGTCCCTGTAATTTTTGATGGCGGAAGTATCCGCGCCCTCGTATAAACCCTGTTGGAATTGTCGAACAGGTTAAAATCCGGAATTTCATCGGTAAGCCCGAGGTTCGCCTCAAAAAAGGAGTCAATATTTCCAATATCCGTCCAATAGCCTTCATACTGGTAGCTCAGTACTTTTTTGTTGTCGATGCAATCAGGGATAATTTCTTTTCCAAAATCCTTAGTGTTCGGATTGGCCATCAAATGGATCAGCAAATCGCGGTTGAAGATGTAAATTCCCATCGAAGCCAGGTAATTTCGCCCTTTTGCATTCATTTCATCGCTGACTTCCGAAGTCCAGTCGGGCAGCAAATCGCGATGCGGTTTTTCTATAAACGAAGTGATTATATTCTCGTCGTTAGTTCTCAATATCCCAAATTCGGGCGCTTCTTTTGCCGTTACGGGCAAGGTGGCGATTGAAATATCCGCACCGCTTTTGATATGGTTCTGGATCATTTCATTGAAATTCATCTGATACAACTGGTCGCCCGATAAAATCAGTGCATATTCAAAATCATGGTTGAGGAAATGCTGCATACACTGGCGCACCGCGTCTGCAGTTCCCTGAAACCAGGTCGGATTATCCGGTGTCTGCTCGGCTGCAAGAATATCTACGAAAGCCATGCTGAACGTACTGAAATGATAGGTATTTTTGATGTGCTGGTTCAGCGAGGCCGAATTGAACTGGGTCAGGACAAACATTCTCTTGATATCGGAATTGATGCAATTGGAAATCGGAATATCGACCAACCTGTATTTTCCGGCAATCGGAACGGCAGGTTTTGAACGGCTTTCTGTAAGCGGCGCGAGCCTTGAACCCTGGCCGCCGCCCAAAATAATGGCTAAAATGTTATTGTTCATATCTTAATGCGTTATGGATTCATATAATGTGATGTAATTCTGCGCAGCCTTGTCCCACGAATGGTCGATCTGCATCGCTGTTTTCCTGACGGAATCGAATTTGGCCGTATCATTAAACAAATCGATACCGCGTGTCACCGAATGGTTGACATCGAAAACGCTGGTGTTGTCATGGCAGATTCCGAAACCGCCATCGCCAATGTCAAGAACGGTGTCTTTCAAACCGCCGGTCCGTCTTACAATCGGAACCGTTCCGTAGCGCAAAGCATACATCTGGTTGAGTCCGCATGGCTCGACCCTGGATGGCATCAGCAGAAAATCGGCGCCGGCATAAACGGCGTGCGCGAGCTTTTCATTGTAGCCGATATAGGCATTGTAATTCCCGTGGTAAAAATTCTGCAGGCTCTGCAAAGCGCCTTCGACACCCGGATCGCCCGAACCTAAAATAAAAATATTGATTTCACGCGGATTGTTGTTGAGTGCCACGCTGCAGATCTGCGGCAATAAATCGGCTCCTTTTTCGCCAACGAGCCTGCCTATAAAAGTGAACAGCGGCTTGCTGGGGTCGAGGTTGAATTGTTCGCAGAGGAATTTTTTATTTTTGGCTTTTCCGGCTTTGAAATCCTTGAGTTTGTAATGGAATTCGAGCATCGGATCGGTCGCGGGATTCCATACTTCAGTATCGATACCATTGAGGATTCCGACCGATTTGGGACGTTCGTACCGCAGCAGGTTTTCCAACCCATTGGCGTCATAACTGAAGTATGCAAGGTAACTCGGTGAAACCGTCGTGATTTTCCAGGCGCATTTTATTGCGGAGGCGAGCGGATTGATGATGCCGTTCCATTCGATAAAGCCCAACATCAGGCGGTTGAAATCGGGAATGTAAGACAGCTTGTCAAACCCGAACCAGCCTTGGTATTGCCCGTTATGGATGGTCAAAACCGTTGGCGTCGCTTTGAGATTTTGATAATTGTAGCAATGCGAAACCATAAACGGGATAAGCCCGGTATGGTGGTCGTGGCAATGGATCAGATCCGGTTTCTGGCCGGTTTCGGTGAGCCAGTTCAGGAATGCGATCTGGAAAGCCGTGAAGCGTTCGGTATCGTCTTCATAAGAATATACATTGGGACGGTCGAAAAGATCGGGAATCGCAATGAGGTACAATTCAAACCCGAGCTTGTTGGTTTTTTCACGAAGCACGGAATAACTGAAAATGAAACTGCCGAGGCGCAATTGCCCGTGGTGCACTTTCTCAAACGCATTCTCGTTCGTAAATTTATTGTCATAGCCCGGAACGACGACTTTTGCGTTGTGCCCGAGCTGATTTTGGTATTTTGGCAACGCGCCTACAACATCTGCCAGTCCGCCCACTTTGGCAACAGGATAGCATTCGGCACTGATGTGAAATAGCTCCATCTTATTTCCATTTAATATTACACCCGACGCTCGGTTTTTGTGGCGATGCCAGTGTCCGGTTATAAATCACGGCATCAATCGCGGCGCGCAGGTCGTTTCCGCTGAGCGGGATATTATTTCCGGGGCGGGAATCATCCAATTGTCCGCGGTAGAACAATCTGTCCTGGTTGTCAAACAGGAAAAAATCGGGTGTGCACGCGGCGTCGAAAGCTTTCGCAACTTCCTGGTTTTCATCATAAAGATAGGGAAAATCTATTTTATTTTTGAACGCAAATTCGGTCATCAATTCGGGCGCATCCTGCGGGTATTTCACCACATCATTGCTCGAAATGGCAATTACTCCAATGCCTTGTACGCGATAATCATTGGCAATCATCACGACTTCACTCACGACATGGTGCACAAACGGGCAGTGGTTGCAGATGAATAAAACCAAAGTGCCTTTGCTGCCTTTGAGTTCTTCAAAAGAATAATGGTTGCTGGAATTGGTATCTTTGAGGCGGAATTCCGGTGCCGGAGTTCCAAGCGGTAACATATTCGACGGTGTTTGTGCCATTTCAGTTCAGGATTCGATGTTGAAAATGCTGAAGTCAACATTCAAGAACTAAAAGTAGGAAATAAAACTGACAAATCCCATAACGACAACGTTATCGCCGAAACTTGCCGAAAATTTAATAATTTTGAAACCATAATATATTGAATATGGACTTAACGTGGGTCGAATTTGAAAAAACCGACATGCGTGTCGGAACGATTATAGAAGTGAACGATTTTCCCGAAGCGCAAAAACCAGCCTTCCAGCTGACCATTGATTTTGGAAGTGAAATCGGAATCCGGAAATCATCGGCGCAAATTACGAAGCGTTATGCGAAAGAAGATCTTTTGGAGCGTCAAGTCATTGCAGTGGTCAATTTTCCGAAAAAGCAGATTGGGGAATTCATGAGCGAATGTCTGGTGCTTGGCGCGGTAGGAGCGGAAGGCGATGTGGTTTTATTGAATCCTGATTTTGTGGTGGAAAACGGTTTGCGGATCGGCTGATTGATTTTCTTAAAAATAAAAAGTCCGGAAATCTGTTGACTTCCGGACTTTTTATTTTGAATCAGGGAACGATTTAAATATCGTCAAAGCTGATATCAGTAAAACTGCTGACCGTCGATTCGCCTGCTTCGGCTTTTTCAGTCTGGTATTCTTTTTTGAAATCTTTCTGGTGTCTTTCGGAAATCACTTCTTCGCCCTTGTGGTTCAGCACGTATGAAGTCATGTCGTTGAGAATTTCAGCGAAGGCTGCAAAATCTTCTTTATATAAGTAAATCTTGTGTTTTTTGAAATGAAACGATCCGTCTTCTTCGGTAAATTTTTTACTTTCTGTGATCGTGATGTAGTAATCATCGGCCTTGGTAGCCCTGACATCGAAGAAGTAAGTCCTTCTTCCGGCTCTTAAAACTTTAGAAAAAATTTCCTCTTTTTCTAACATGTCGTGTTCTCTCATAATCCTTCTATCCGTTTAATGTGTTTGGTTTAATTTCAATTCAAAAATGATAAAAAAACGATTACAAAACAACAATTAGGTTAATTCTTTTTCGGAAAGTTGTTTCAAATACAATTCTTTGTAATAACCATCCTGATTTACAAGTTGATTATGAGAGCCTTGCTGGATGATTTCGCCTTCTTCGAGAATGATGATCTTATCGGCATTTTTTGCAGAAGAAACCCTGTGACTCACAATGATTGTCGTCTTGTTTTTACAGAATTCGAGCAGGTTGTTGAGTATCGTTTCTTCGGTCTCGGTGTCGACTGCCGATAGGCAATCGTCGAGCAATAAAATCTCAGGGTCTTTGATGATGGCGCGTGCAATCGAAACGCGCTGCTTCTGTCCGCCCGAAAGCGTGATGCCGCGTTCGCCGAGAATGGTTTCGTACTGCATCGTGAAGTTGGCGATATTGTCATGCACCACGGCTTTTCTCGCCGCATCGATCACTTCGTCTTCGCTCGCTTCTTCTTTCCCAAATTTGATGTTGTTTTTAATCGTATCCGAAAATAAAAAGGCATCCTGCGGCACAATACCGATACTGTTTCTGAGGTCAAACAGGTTGACGTTTGCGATTTTTTGGTCGTCGATTAGAATCTGTCCGCTGCTCACGTCATACAATCGGCTGATCAGCGACAGGACGGTCGATTTCCCCGAGCCGGTTTTCCCAAGTATCGCCAAAGTTTCCCCTTTATTAATGGTGAACGAAACATTTTTCAATGCGGTGATGTGCGTATCGTCGTAGGTGAAAGTCACATTTTCGAACGCAATGGAACCATTAATTTCGGAATGCCCGGGATTGTTATTTACAATTTCGGGCTGGATTTTTAAAAACTCGTTGATCCGTTTTTGCGACGCCTCGGCTTCCTGAACCATAGACGAAACCCAACCCAATGAGGCAACCGGCCAGGTAAGTTTGTTGACATACAGGATAAATTCGGCGATCGTACCGATGCTGGTGATACTGCCGTTGATATACATCATGCCGCCGACATAAATTACGACCAGGTTGCTCACGCCGATAAGTGCGATCATCAACGGCCCGAAGAGCGACTGGACTTTGGCCAGGCTCATGCTTTTTTCCTTGCTTTCAATCGACAAATCGGTCATGTTGTTCTGGTGCTGGTCTTCGAGCGAATAGGCTTTGATGACACGGATTCCGGAAAATATTTCCTGTGTAAAGCTCGATACTTTGGAAAGATATTGCTGGAAAATCGTACTCCTTTTATTGATTTCCGAACTCAGCTTGAATATCGTATACGACAATAACGGAAGCGGCAATAAAGTGTAAAGCGTCAGTTTTCCGGAAACGTTGCACATGTAGACAATGACAATCGCAAAGGAAATAAAGGTGTTGATGGCATACATGACGGCCGGGCCAACATACATGCGGACTTTCCCGACATCTTCACTGATCCTGTTCATTAAATCACCGGTGCGGTTTTGCTTGTAAAAGCTCTGCGACAGCTGTTCGTATTGACGGAAAACCTCGTTCTTAAGATCAAACTCTACATGGCGCGACATCACGATCAATGTCTGGCGCATCAGGAAAGTAAGGAAACCGGCGATGATCGTCGTTCCGATAATGAGGAGAATATTGTGCGTTAATTCGGCCTGGACAAAGGCAACATCGACTTTTCCGGCGTGTTTCGTGTGCTCTTCAATCGCCTTGAATGACTTGCTGATAAGCTTTGGCGTAAACAGGGAGAAGATTTGGGCTACAATTGTGATGATTATTCCGAGCAAAAAATGGTATTTGTATTTGACGAAATATTTATTTAAATATTGTAATTCTTTCATTTTATTATGATAATCTGCGCTTAAAATTTACGAATGGATTAAAAATACTGCAAAATGTTTATTTAGAGAATATTCAGTATATGCTCATTTTATTAACAAATCTGTAATTAATGATAAAAGTATTCAACTTTTCTGATTTTAATCTTAATTTTGCAGAGTCTTTTTGAAAAATTGACAAAAGCTAAAATTTTAAAAATTATGACTACAGAAATCACAACCGCAAAAGAGCTTCACAAAATTGATCCTGTTTTCGGACAGCTGTCTTTTGACAATCATGAGCAGATTGTTTTTTGCAACGACAAAGATACTGGTTTAAAAGCAATAATCGGAATTCATAACACAGTTTTAGGACCTGCGCTCGGCGGAACCAGAATGTGGAAATACGCCAATGAATGGGAGGCTTTGAACGATGTTTTGAGGCTTTCAAGAGGAATGACTTATAAATCAGCAATTTCAGGTTTGAACCTTGGCGGCGGAAAAGCCGTAATCATCGGCGACTCCAAAATTGACAAGACACCGGAAATGATCACCAAATTCGGCGAATATGTAAATTCCCTCAGCGGAAGATACATCACGGCCGAAGATGTCGGGACGACCACCGAAGATATGGACCGCATCAACGATGTGACCAAATTCGTAACGGGAATCTCAGAATCGCGCGGCGGATCCGGAAATCCATCTCCTGTGACGGCTTTTGGCGTCTATATGGGAATGAAGGCGGCAGCGAAATACCAATTCGGTTCAGATAACCTTTCCGGAAAAAAAGTAATGGTTCAGGGAATCGGCCACGTGGGCGAAACTTTGGTCGATTATCTGACGAAAGAAGGCGCACTGGTGCAGATTACCGATTTGAGCCAAAGTCGTCTTGACGAAGTCAGCAAAAAATACGACGCACAGATTTTCACCGGAAACGATTTGTATTCTGCCGATGTCGATATCTACGCGCCTTGTGCGCTTGGTGCAACGATCAACGATGAAACAATCGATAAAATCAAGGCAAGAGTGATTGCCGGAGCGGCCAATAACCAATTGGCAAACGAACAGGTTCACGGAAAAATCCTTAAGGAAAAAGGCATTTTATACGCGCCGGATTTCTTAATCAACGCCGGTGGAATCATCAATGTATACGCAGAAATCGTCGGATACGACAAAGCAGAATCGATGAGAAGGACCGAAAATATCTATAACACGGCCCTTGATTTGTTCAACTTTGCCGAAACCAACGGATTAACAACTTATCAGGCAGCATTGGCCATGGCCGAAAAACGCATCGCCGACAAGAAAAAAGAAATCGCGAAATAATTGATTTAGCATTTCAATATTATTACTATTTTTGCGGAGCGAAAGATTTTCTTTCGCTCCGCTAATTTTAAAAAGTTCTTACCAGGTGTTAAACAGAAGACATATCCGTGTTAAAGTGATGCAATCCATCTACGCGATGCATCAGAATGGTTCCGATAATTTGGAAAAAGAAGAGAAATTTCTGCTCTTCAGTATCGAGAGCATTCAGGATTTATACCTTATCATGCTTTCGGCGCTGATCGAAATCAGGAAAAAAGAGATCAACTTTCTCGAGAAATCCAGCAAGAAACACATCGTATCCGCCGAAGACAAAAACCCGAACAGAAAATTCGTCAACAATGCCATCCTCGAGTTGCTTTCCGAAAACAATTCGCTGAGTATCGCCCTGGAAAACCGCAAAATCAACAACTGGACGCTCAACGACGATTACATTAATATCTTACTTGCTGCCATCAAGGAAAGCGAATTGTATGAGAATTACATGCAAAACCGCAATAATAACTTTGAGGAAGACCGACAATTTATTGCCGATATATTCGAACTGATTGCATCGAATGACAAGCTCTACGATTACCTTGAAGATTACAAACTCACCTGGGTGGATGATATTCCGCTTGTGAATACGCAAATCATGAAGCAGCTCAAAGGGATCAAATCGGCAGCGGATGATTCTTTCCGCGTCCCGAAATTGTATAAGGATATGGAAGATAAGGAGTTTGTTTCGAACCTGTTCCGAAAAACGGTATTGAACGAAACAGAACTTTCCAAAGAATATATCGATAAGACGCCAAACTGGGATACGGAAAGGATAGCAGAAATCGACACGATCATCCTCAAAATGGCGATCTGTGAATTCCTCAAATTCCCGTCCATTCCGGTAAAGGTCACAATTAACGAATATTTAGAAATCGCAAAGGAATATTCAACCCCGAAAAGCAGTATTTTTATCAACGGAATTTTAGACAACCTTGTCAAAGAATTCACCGCCAATAAAAAACTAGTAAAAACCGGCAGGGGTTTAATGTAAACCAAATTATATTATGATGAAAAGAATCATTTTTCTATTTGCAATCGGGACTTTCGCGCTTACAACTTCGTGTAAAAAAGAAACGGCAATTCAGGATTCTACTACTGAAACTGCAGCGCCAATGCCTTCAACTGCGATTGAAGAAGATACCGTAAATCCGACACCGAATATCGGTCCGCCGCCATTACCCGAATCCAATACGCCGCCACCGGCCAACGGAAAATATCCGGTAATGACTTTCGAGAAAACCGACCATGATTTTGGTACGATCAAAGAAGGTGACAAAGTAGTTTATGTTTTCAACTTCAAAAATACAGGCGAAGCCGATTTGCTGATTTCGAATGCAGTTGGCTCTTGCGGCTGTACGGTTCCCGAATTTCCGAAAGAACCTGTAAAACCGGGCGAATCGGGTAAAATAAAAGTCTCGTTTAATTCTGCAGGAAAACACGGCAACCAACAGAAAAATGTGACCATGGCCACGAACACCAAAAGTGGCAAAGAAATTTTAAACATTAAAGCATCAGTAACACCAAAAGCGGAATCCGGCATTACAGGACAATAAAATTATGGGAAATTATACGTTATACATTCAGATTGGACTTATGGTCGTGATCATTTATTTTTTTATGTTGAGACCACAGCAGCGAAAAATAAAACAGGAAAAAGCATTCGAAAGTCAGATTAAAGTAGGCGACAAGATCATTACGAAAAGCGGTATCCACGGTAAAATTGCAGAGCTCTCAGAGAAAACCGTTATCATCGAAACCATGTCAGGCAAACTCAAAATGGAACGCTCTGCACTTTCATTAGAATTGAGCGCAACTTTGAACAAGCCTGCCGAAGTGAAGAAATAATTTCAGATGGCAGATTTCAGATGAGAGCCGGCTGTCCCTAAAATAAAAAAACCGTTTCAATTGAAACGGTTTTTTTCTGCAATATAATTACTATAGTTTTCGGTAACCTGCTGTCTGAAATCTGCCACCTGATATCTATTTTTACCTGTATTTATCATTAAGTCCGATGCCATCCCGAATCATCGGAAGGACTTTTTCAATCCGTGAAAGTTTCGTTTTTTCCTGTTTGGCTTCTGCTACATATTCTGCAAATTCCCTTTGTTTGAAAGGCGTAAACTTTGCGAAATCACCCGTAAGGTTTTCCTTTCCCAAAGCCAGTTTCAAAATTTCGGGAACTTCAAAGCTTTTGGATTTCTGTTCGGGCGGAATAGTCTTTCCCGCTTTCTCATTGGCAATCGCTTCTTCAAGGTATTGCAGGATAAGCTTCTCATCCAATTCGGCAGCCGAAGCAAACCGCCATTGGCGCAGCGATTTCGTCACGCCTTCGTTGGCATTCACAAGCAATTTTTTCGCGTCTTTGAGGAAAACGCCATTGAAGAACCAGATCGTAAAGTAATTTTTAAAGCCGCCGATTCCCACAACGTTTTTGTTATTCACCGTATAAACCGGCCCGCCCCATTTTTCGGTTTCAATCAATTCCGTCTTGTTGATGATGGCTTTAAGCAATTCGAGCTCTTCGGCCCAGCCGCTTACTTTATCCCAGATGTGTTTTTCTTGCATAAGAAAAGATTTATTGGGCTCAAATATAATTCAAAATGATGCTTTTTAGTACATTTCCCTTTCAGGTTCTAAAAACTTTGCCACGAATTGCACAAATTTTCACAAATTAATTCGTGCTAATTTGTGCAATTCGCGGCAAATAAATTAAGTCTTACAATCTTGCAGACTTTTAGTCTGCTAATCAAAAATGGACTGAAAGTCTACAGTGATTTATTTAGACTTTGAGATGTTTTATCGCTTTGTCTTCTCTTTTCCTTTCGAAGTGAAATCGGTAGTCGCTGTCAATTCGGCAATGCGCACAATCACATCGATCGCTTTCTGCATGCTTTCCACCGGAACATATTCGTATTTGCCATGGAAATTATGCCCGCCCGCGAAAATATTTGGGCACGGCAATCCCATATACGACAGCCTGCAGCCGTCGGTTCCGCCACGGATTGGTTTGATCAGCGGCTTGATTCCCAAATCGGTCATCGCCTTTTCGGCCAGATCCACGATATGCATCACAGGCACCACTTTTTCCTTCATATTGTAATATTGGTCCTTGATTTCGGCAACCACAATATCTTCCCCGAATTGCCGGGCGAATTTCTTATTGATTTTTTTGACGATGTCATGGACCAGCTCTTTTCGCTTCTTGAATTTCTTCGCATCGTGGTCGCGGATAATCATTTCCACCTTGCTTTCCTCAATGCTCCCCGAAAGCCCGGTAACATGGAAGAAACCTTCATAGCCTTTGGTTTCCTGTGGCGTTTCGCCTTTCGGAAGCTTGTTGATGAAATGGTTCGCAATCAGCATCGAATTGATCATCTTTCCCTTGGCATAACCCGGATGCACACTTTTTCCCTTGAAAGTGATTTTGGCCCCGGCCGCATTGAAGTTCTCATATTCGAGCTCACCAATCTGGCTGCCATCCATCGTATAAGCCCATTCGGCGCCAAATTTCTCCACGTCAAACAAATCAGCACCACGGCCGATTTCCTCATCGGGCGTAAAGCCGACACGTATTTTCCCATGCCTGATCTCAGGGTTTTTGATCAGGAATTCCATCGCCGAAACGATTTCCGTCAGCCCGGCCTTGTCATCGGCGCCAAGCAAAGTCAGCCCGTTGGTCGTAATCAGCGTCTGTCCTTTGTATTGCAATAAATCCTTGAAATAATTCGGGGATAAAATAATGTTCTGTTCCGCATTGAGCAAAATATCGCCGCCGCCATAATTCTCCACAATCTGCGGCTGTACGTTCGCACCCGAAAAATCCGGCGAAGTATCGTAATGCGACACGAATCCGATGGTCGGCACTTCATGCGCCACATTCGATGCAAGCGTTCCCATCACATAACCGTTCTTGTCGATCGTCACGTCGGTCATGCCGATTTCCTTGAGCTCCTTTACGAGCAGTTTGGCCAGGACGAGTTGTTTTTTGGTGCTTGGCGTGGTTTCCGAATTCGCATCCGATTCGGTGTCAATCGTAACGTAACTGATAAAACGGTCTATAATATGTTGCATGATTTATTGATTTTTTAGGTCAACAAATATACAAATTGTGGCTGTCATTGCGAGCATAGCGAAGCAATCTTCTGACTTTTTCTTCTGTTTTTTGAGAAGCCATTCCCGCTGTCCACTCTATCTTTTTCGGCGAACGCCGCCAAAAAAGGATGCCGCTGCCATCAGGGCTAGGCATACTTCAATATTCAAAATTCAACATTCGTTATTCAACATTCAATAAAAAAACAACGAACCGAAGAACAACGAACTTTGAAGTTTGGCGGCAAACAAGTACTTTTGTGCAAACAACAACACAACCATGTACAAACTGCTTATCCGCCCGATACTTTTCTGGTTCGACCCTGAAGAAGTACATTATTTTACTTTTTCAATGATCCGTTTTCTGTCTAAAATTCCGGGATTTCCGTCGCTTTTCAGGGTGATTTATGAAGTGAAGGACAAACGTTTGGAACGCGAGGTATTCGGATTGAAATTCAAAAATCCGGTCGGACTCGCAGCTGGCTTCGACAAGGACGCGAAACTCTATCAGGAATTGTCCAATTTCGGCCTCGGTTCGATTGAAATCGGGACGCTCACGCCAAAACCGCAGGACGGCAACCCAAAAAAAAGGCTGTTCCGCTTGCGCGAAGATTCGGCCATTATCAACCGAATGGGCTTTAATAACGGTGGCGTGGCGAATGCTGTTGGAAGGCTAAAGGGAAATAATGGCGTCCTGATCGGCGGAAACATAGGAAAGAACAAAGGGACCGAAAACGAAAATGCGGTTTCCGATTACCAAATTTGCTTTGATGCGTTGTTCGATCATGTCGATTATTTTGTCGTGAATGTGAGTTCACCCAATACGCCAAACCTGCGCGAACTGCAGGATAAGGAACCGCTGACAAAATTACTGCAGACTTTGCAGGATCAGAATTCCGCAAGGCCGAAACAAAAACCGATCCTGCTTAAAATCGCGCCAGATCTGACCGATTCGCAGCTGCTCGACATTATCGATATTGTAAAGGAAACCAGAATTGCCGGAGTCATTGCGACAAATACGACCATTTCACGCGAAGGCCTGCAATCGGAAAATAAAATGGAAACCGGCGGATTGTCCGGAAAGCCACTGGCGAAACGTTCGACGGAAGTCATTCGGTTCCTTTCTGAAAAAAGCGATAAGGCTTTCCCGATTATCGGTGTCGGCGGTATCCATTCTGCCGAAGATGCGATGGAGAAACTCGAAGCCGGAGCCAGCCTGGTGCAATTGTATACCGGATTTATTTATGAAGGTCCGGCATTGGTAAAGGCAATCAACAAGAAAATCTTACAGCAATTGTAGCAGCGCAACCTGGACCAAAAGCCCGGTGAGCAACGCAATCCCAAAACTCAGTAAAGTCCCGATCAATACATATTCGGTGAGTTTTCGCTCCTTAGCTTCCATCAGATCGCCAAAACGAAAAATGGATTTCGCCGCAAGCAGGAAACCGATCGCCTCAAAATGTCCGGTGATAATGAAGCAGAAAACGAACAGCCGTTCCAGAATCCCGATATATTTCCCGGCATTGACAAGCGAATTCTCATCGCCGTCTTTACTCGCCGGCGTCCATATCGAAATGACATTCCGGATGATTATCGAAGTCGGTTTTGTCAGCAAAAGTACGGCCGTGAGCAATATCCAGAAACGGCTGTCGAAAAAGGCCGGATCGATCAGCGTCCCTTTGTAAATCATGCCGATCGCTGCGATGGTAACCAGATGCAAAATCTGGTCGGCAATAAACCAACCGCGTTTGGTTTCCGGTTTCTGGAAATGCAGCTTCATCAGGTCGATGAGACCATGTGCCAATGCTAATATTCCGGCGAAAATCCCAAATGCGGGTTCGCCTACGAGCAGCCACGCCAATCCGAAGTGCAACAGGATATGAACATAAAGATAGATGCTGCCCTGCTTCTTATTTTCCTTATCCAAAACCCAGGAAGTGGGCTGCAGCAGGAAATCGCCAAGCAGGTGTGCGAGCAATAGTTTTACAAAGATGATCATGCGTTCAGCGTTTTAATTTTTTCGGTAAAATAGCCACAAAGTTCCATCATCAGGTCGAATCGGGCGCGTTTCTGCCTGCGGCTCACGGCGGCCTGGTTAATGCCGAGCCTGTTTCCGATTTCCTCCTGCGAAAGCGACTGGTTTGCAATCGCGACCAGGATAAATTCGGCCGATTGCGGCAGCCAGTTGTCCATAAAGGTAAGCCCGAGCCGCAGCATCAGGTTCATCTCGCGGTCAAAAACGGTATTCCCGGAATTGACGGCCAGCGTTACCTTTTGCTTTTTCAAAGTCTCAAATACTTCACCCGAATGGATGAAGGCGCTTCCGTTGCTTTCTGAAATTTTATCGGCGGTATAAGTCTTGTCTCCAAAACCGATACTCATACGCGCATCGAGCTTTAGCGTTTTAAGATATGCCTTGATCTGCAAGGCCGCAAGCAAAGCGGCTTCGGGATTTTTAATCTCGAGTTGGAACTGGTCGCCACGATAGATTTCCCATCCGCCGGGATTCTTGCCTTTGCTGTCGAGTATTTTCTTGAGACCGTCGATCCATATTGTGGAATCCAGTTTCCTGGAATTGACAATGTCACCGGTGATTATGCTTATCATATTTCAAATATAATTAAAAATTCGTCTTTTTTTAAATACCTTCAAATTGAATTTATTACCAAATAACGTAATAATATTTAATATTACCAAATTATGTAATACTTTTAATTATTACCAATTTCAGTAATAATGTTATTTATTACTGAAAGTAGTAATAGTTTCATCTGTCAATAAGAATTATTAGAAAAAACGATTTCGTAAAAACGCAATACTTTCTTATATTTGGCTTTCTATGGAGCCAATAAAAATTATAGAATGTCCGCGCGATGCGATGCAGGGCATAAAGCCATTTATCCCTGCCGAAAGAAAAGCGGCCTACATCCAGTCTTTGCTGCGCGTCGGTTTTGATACGATCGATTTCGGGAGTTTCGTTTCGCCAAAGGCAATCCCACAAATGCAGGACACGGCGGAAGTTTTGGCACAGCTCGATTTATCGCAAACCCAAAGCAAATTGCTCGCGATTATTGCCAATACGCAAGGCGCACAGATGGCTTCACAACATTCGCAGATCCAATATTTGGGTTTCCCTTTTTCGATTTCGGAAAATTTCCAGATGCGGAACACCCACAAAACTATCGCCGAATCACTCCTTACATTACAGGAAATCCTCGATATTGCCGATACAAGCAATAAGGAAGTCGTTGCCTATCTTTCGATGGGTTTCGGAAATCCGTATGGCGATCCGTGGAATGTGGAGATTGTGGGCGAGTGGACGGAGAAGTTATCGAATATGGGCGTAAAGATTCTGTCGCTTTCGGATACGGTCGGCAGCTCGACGCCGGATGTGATTGATTACTTGTTTTCGAACCTGATTCCGAAATACCCAAAAATTGAATTCGGCGCCCATTTGCATACCACGCCCGATAAATGGTTCGAAAAAATCGATGCCGCCTATAAAGCGGGATGCAGGCGTTTTGACGGAGCGATACAAGGATTTGGCGGCTGCCCGATGGCCACAGATGACCTGACCGGAAACATGCCTACCGAAAAATTATTGTCTTATTTTACTACACAAAAAGAAGATACCAGCACCAGCCCGATGAGTTTTGAAAGCGCTTACAACGAAGCCACGAAACTGTTCGGGGAATTTCATTAATTGACCGTTTTCCACCATTCTGGGTAAACTTTCGGAATGTCGAGATTCGCTTTTTCGCCGATCATTGGCGTGAATAATGGAAGGTTTGCGGCTTTTGCGGCTTCGGTGACTTTGATAATCGGTTCATCCCAGGCGTGGATGGCGAGCGCAAATTTGCCCCAATGCACCGGCATCAGCATTTTCGCCTTCAGATCCGTTGCGGCGGGAATCATTTCTTCGGGAAGCAGGTGGATATTTTTCCAGCTGAGATTGTACTGTCCGCATTCCAAAATCGCCAGATCGAACGGGCCGAAATCTTCGCCAATCTTAGCAAAATGCGTATCATAACCGCTGTCTCCGCCAAGGAATATTCTCCGCGTCGGTGTCTGTAAAACGAATGACAGCCAAATTGCCTGGTTTCTTTTGAATCCTCTTCCGGAGAAATGACGTGCCGGCGTTGTATTGATCGTAAATCCGTCCGACAAATCAATCTGTTCATTCCAATCCTTCTCGATGATTATTTCCGGATGAAAACCCCAGCGTTCGAGGTGTGCGCCGGTTCCCAATCCGGTGATGACGGTTTTGACTTTCGGCATCAATTTCACGACAGTGTCATAATCCAGATGGTCCCAATGGTCGTGCGAAATAATGAGATAATCGATTTGTGGAATGTCATCACTTGTATAAACATCGCTTCCGGGAAAGCTTCTGGTTGTAGCGGGAATCGGTGAAGCGGCGCCGCTGAAAACCGGATCGATGAGGAATTTCTTTCCGTCCAATTGCATGAAATAGGAGGAATGCCCAAACCAGACAATGGCATTTTCGGAAGGATTTAAAGAGAACAAATCGGTTTTCTGTGACGGAATGCGATCGGTTGGCTTGTTGCGCTTGTCTTTTTGGAACAAGATTTTCTTCATCACTTTGAGCATCGTTTCGCCTTCGGCCAAATCGGGCGTGAAACTTAGATTCTGGAATTTTCCTTCACGGAAATTGGATGATTTTTTGATTTTTTCAAGTCTTTTAGCTGAAGGCAATTTTCCGAATTTCGGCTGCTGCATGAAAACGTAAACGATTAAAATGAAAGTGATAATAATAGCGATAAAATACATGATTAATTATTTTGATTGATTTTGTGAATAGAATTAAGTGAGCATGTCCCAGAGTAAATCGAAAGTTTCTGAAATGACTTCTTTCTGCTTTTTTACTGGAAAATTAGAATTCCGCAAATATTGGTTCAGCCCGAAAAGATGGCTGCCGATAATCGTAAAAATATAATCGACGGGAAACGGCTTGATGATTTTCTTGTCGATCGCTTCCTGGATCTGGTTACAGGATTTTTCCAATTGCTTCTGGATTTCCTCCGAATGGATCATCGCGACATAAGGCGAGGCATACAATTGCTGCATGTACTGGAATTCGGCTTTGTGTTCGATTCCCCAATACAGCGCATATTCGAATTGCTTCCTGAACCTTGTCTCGTCATTATCACCGACCGAGGCCTTGCTTTCTATAAAAGCGGCCATTTGCAATTTCAAGGCTATGTATAAGGAAATAATGAGTTCGTCTTTCGTTGCGTAATAATGGAATAAGGTTCCGTTTGCAACGCCGGCTTCTTTCGCAATTTTGCTTGTCGGCGTACCGTGAAAACCAAATTCGACGAATAGTTTCAACGCCGCCGCTAATATTTCTTTTTGCTTGTCCATTTGTAGATTGACTAATCAGTCGACAAAAGTAACAGTAAATTTCCAATGGCAAAATACTTTCCTGATTTTTAACTTAAATTTCTGATTCAGATTTTCTAATTTTTAACTATATTTGCACGCAATTTAACTACAACTACAAATTGCAATGATCGCACACAACTCCAAGATTATCGGCGAAGGTTTAACTTACGATGACGTACTTTTAGTCCCCAATTATTCGAACGTACTTCCGCGTGAAGTCAGCATCAAATCCAAATTCTCCAGAAATATTACGCTCAATGTCCCAATCGTTTCCGCAGCGATGGACACTGTTACCGAAAGCGCAATGGCAATCGCAATGGCGCAGGAAGGCGGCATCGGCGTACTCCATAAGAACATGACGATTGAGCAGCAGGCGGCCAAAGTGCGCAAAGTGAAGCGCGCCGAATCCGGAATGATCATCGATCCGGTAACGTTGCCGATGACCGCCACCGTTGCCGATGCAAAATCTGTAATGAAGGAATTCGGGATCGGCGGAATCCCAATCGTTGATGAAAATACCAAACTCAAAGGAATCGTCACCAACCGCGATTTGCGTTTCGAAAAGAATCTTGCGCGTCCGATTGTCGAAGTCATGACGAGTGAAAATCTGGTTACCGTTGCCGAAGGAACATCTTTAGAAGAAGCCGAAGTCATCCTGCAGGGACACAAAATCGAAAAACTACCGGTAGTCAATTCCGAATATAAACTCGTCGGACTCATCACTTTCCGCGACATCACCAAACTCACCCAAAAACCAATCGCCAACAAAGATACTTTCGGACGTTTGCGCGTTGCGGCGGCCATCGGCGTTACCGGTGATGCGGTCAAAAGGGCAGAGGCTTTGGTGAATGCAGGTGTCGACGCAATAATTATCGATACGGCACACGGCCATACCGAAGGTGTTGTCAATGTATTGAAAGAAGTCAAATCGAAATTTCCAAATATCGACGTTATCGTCGGAAATATCGCCACGCCTGAAGCAGCGAAATATTTAGTAGAAAACGGTGCCGACGGCGTGAAAGTCGGAATCGGTCCGGGTTCTATCTGTACCACAAGAATCGTGGCCGGAGTTGGTTTTCCGCAATTTTCCGCCGTACTCGAAGTTGCCGCAGCGATCAAAGGAACTGGTGTTCCCGTAATTGCCGATGGCGGAATCCGTTACACTGGCGATATCCCGAAAGCGATCGCCGCCGGAGCCGATTGCGTGATGATGGGATCGTTACTCGCAGGGACTAAAGAATCTCCGGGCGAAACGATTATTTTCGAAGGGCGTAAATTTAAATCGTATCGCGGAATGGGCTCTGTGGAAGCGATGCAGGAAGGTTCTAAAGACCGTTATTTCCAGGATGTGGAAGACGACATCAAGAAATTGGTTCCGGAAGGAATTGTCGGACGCGTGCCATACAAAGGCGAACTCAACGAAAGCATGCAGCAGTTTATCGGCGGTTTGCGTGCCGGAATGGGTTATTGCGGTTCCAAAGATATTCCGACTTTACAGGAAACCGGAAGATTTGTCAGGATTACGTCAAGCGGAATCACCGAAAGCCATCCGCACAACGTAACGATTACGAAAGAAGCACCGAATTATTCGAGATAATTTTTCGAAAAGAGATACATTGAAAATGGATAAATAAGAAATTGTTTATCCATTTTTTATGAATGCTGGCTTCGGATCAACCGCGTCAATAATTTACGGTCGCCAACGATCCAAAGGATGTCGTCTTTCTGCAACACCAGATGCGAATCCGGATTCATAATCCTTTTGCCTCTGCGTTCCAGGCCGACTACAAGTCCGCTCGTCTTTTCACGCAATCCCGATTGGCGGATGCTTTTCCCCATAAATTCCTCGTCAACGAGTTCGAATTGGCGCATGACGATTTCGGGTTCCGCTATTTCTTCGGGTTTTGCGATTTCATTCTCGTCCAGATATTTCTTGAATTCCTTGAGCTGGATGTCGGTTCCGATTACGCAGATCTCATCACCCGGAAACAATCGTTCATTGCGGCTGGGTACGGTAATCGTAATTTCACCACGTTTGATAAAGGCGATATTGATGCCCATTTGCTCGCGGATAGATAACTCTTCCAGCGTTTTCCCGGCGATATTTGATTCTTTCGAAATATCAAAATACGTCATGTGTCCGTCCCATGGTGTCAATCCGCTGAGCTGCCTTTTGTTTTTCACGCTTTCGCGCTCATTGAGGTTTTTGAAGAACCGGCTTTCGATTTTGGAATACTGCGCGTTGAGTTTCTTCGGAAATAAAAGATACAGCAAAGCCGCAATGACCAACGTGATAAGTGCGACCTGAGGCGAAAAGAAATTGTCGAGCAGGAATCCGATGTAAACCAAAGCGAGTATGAAACGCAATAAAACCAGCATGATAATCGGTCCGCGGTATCTTCGCACCAACATCAGTTCCTGGACTTCATTCACGGCCACACGACGCAACGACAAAGCCCATAAAAACGGGGCAAGGACTACCAATGTGATTACGGCTGCGAGTTCATTCCCATGGTTTGTTGTAATCACCAGCGGAAGGAAATACCGCGTCGAAAGCAACGTGATCGCAATAATAATTACCGAATGGATGACGACCTGCGTAATATAAGCCCGCAGCACAATCTGCCAGTTGCTCGCCGATTTGATCGATTGCGCATTCGCACTGTAACGCTCGATCCGTTTCGTCCATTTCCGGGGTAATTTTTTCACAAGATAATCGGAAAACGGCGCCGAAAACTTAATCATAAACGGCGTTGTAAAAGTCGTAATTGCCGAAACCGCAACGACTACGGGATATAAAAATGAACTCGTTACATTGAGTGTCATACCCAATGTCGCTATGATAAACGAAAATTCCCCAATCTGTGAAAGGCTCATCCCGGTTTGTATCGACTGCTTTAACGGCTGCCCGGAAATCAGCGAACCGATAGTCGAACTTATCGATTGACCGAAAATCGTAATGACCGTAAGAATCAGCACCGGAACCCAATATTCCACCAAAGTATTCGGATTGATCAGCATGCCGACCGAGACGAAAAATACCGCTCCGAACAAATCCTTGACCGGGCGAACCAAATGCTCGATATGTTCCGCCTGTGTCGTTTCGGCAATAATTGAACCCATAATGAAGGCGCCCAAAGCCGGAGAAAATCCAACACGCGAAGCAAATATCACCATCATTAAACACAATGCAAGCGAAATGATAAGCAGCATCTCATCGGTAATCAGTTTCTTGGCACGCTTGAGCAAGGTTGGGATAAAGAAAATCCCGCATACAAACCACAAGGTCAGAAAAAACAACAATTTCAGTATCGAATAAATCATTTCCTGTCCCGAAAACTGCTGCGTCACTGCAATCGTCGACAGCAAAACCATCATTAAAATCGCGAGAATATCCTGCACAATCAGCGAACCGATTACCGTCGATGTAAAATGTTGCGTCTTTACGCCCAGTTCAGTAAACGCCTTGACAATAATTGTGGTTGAGGAAATCGAAAGGATCACGGCCAGAAAAATACAATCCATCGTCTTCCAACCCATCAACATCCCCGTGACATAACCGATACCAAGCATGGTGAAAATTTGCGTACCGGCCGTAATCGAAGCCGTTCCGCCCACTTTCATCAGCTTCTTGAAACTGAATTCGAGTCCGAGACTGAACAGTAGAAAGATCACGCCGATCTCCGCCCAGACTTCCACACTGTGCACATCTTTCACCGAAGGGAAAAAATCAAAATGGTTGCCCGCCAGAAATCCCGCAATCAGATACCCCAAAACCAGCGGCTGCTTGATCTTCTTAAACAGCAAAACCGCCACGGCAGCCGTCATCAGGATCAATCCCAAATCGCTGATTAGCGGATATAAATGGTGTGTGGCTGTTTCTGCGGCGCTCATAATTTGTGTTTAGTGTTTCGTCGTCATTGCGAGCAAAGCGAAGCAATCCTCTGAAGTTTCCTATTGTTTATTTGAAGCTATTGCTTCGCCTATTCGCTAGGAGCCCGGGTCCTGCTTTCCGCAGTAGCTCTGCGAGGCTACTTGCTGCAATCAGGGCTAGGCATCCCGGACATTTCAAAATTCAACATTCGTTGTTCATCGGTTCAACATTCTTTTTTTTAAGCTTGAATAACGAATAACGAATAACGAATAACGAATAACGAATGCTGAACTTAGATCCCCAGATAATTCGCCGGAGTAATTTTTAGCAATTCCGCTTTAATTTCACCGGAAACTTCCAGCGTCTGAATGAAATTATGGATGGCATTCTTATCAATTGTCGTATTCGTCCGCGTCAATCCTTTCAGTGCTTCATACGGATTCGGATAGCCTTCGCGTCTTAAAATCGTTTGTATCGCTTCGGCAACAACCGCCCAGTTTCGCTCGAGGTCTTCGGCGAACTTACTTTCATTCAAAAGCAATTTGTTGAGTCCTTTCAAAGTCGCTTCAAAACCAATCAGGGTATGCCCGATTGGGACGCCGATGTTTCTCAAAACCGTACTGTCGGTCAAATCGCGCTGTAATCTCGACAAGGGTAATTTGGCCGACAGATGCTCGAAAATCGCGTTCGCCATCCCAAGATTTCCTTCCGAATTCTCAAAATCGATCGGGTTCACTTTATGCGGCATCGCCGACGAACCGATTTCGCCCACTTTGATTTTTTGTTTGAAATATTCCATCGACACATACGTCCAGATGTCGCGGTCCAAATCTATAATTATCGTATTGATTCTTTTTAATGCGTCGAAAAACGCGGCAAAATGATCGTAATGCTCAATCTGTGTCGTCGGGAACGAATGGTGCAGACCTAAGTTTCCTTCCACAAAATCACTCCCGAATTTCCGCCAGTCAACATCCGGATAAGCGACGTGGTGCGCATTGTAATTCCCGGTCGCGCCGCCAAATTTCGCCGCAAACGGAATGTTGAAAAGCAGCCGCATCTGTTCCTCAAGCCTTTCCACAAAAACGCCGATCTCTTTACCCAAACGGGTTGGGGAAGCCGGTTGTCCGTGTGTTCTGGCAAGCATCGGAATGGCTGCCCAGTCGATGCTTAGTTCTTTTAATTTGGCAACGAGTTCAATCAACAATTTCAGATAAACATCCTGAAATGCTTCTTTGGTCGAAAGCGGGATTGCGGTATTGTTGATGTCCTGCGACGTCAGCCCGAAATGGATGAATTCCTTGTATTGCGAAAGCCCGAATTTTTCGAATTTTTCCTTGATGAAATATTCTACGGCTTTTACATCGTGGTTCGTGGTTTTCTCCGTATCCTTGATCCAAAGCGCATCTTCCGTAGCGAAATTTTTATAGATATTCCTGAGGCTTTCAAAAAGGGAATTGTCGACGCCTTTTAATTGCGGCAACGGAACTTCGCAAAGCGCAATGAAATATTCGATCTCTACAAGCACCCGGTATCTGATCAGCGCTTCTTCGGAGAAATACTTTGAAAGGGAAATAGTTTTGCTGCGGTATCTTCCGTCAATAGGGGAAATGGCGTTCAGTTCGGTCAGGTTTTGCATTGTTGTGTGTTGTTTGCGGGATAAAAGCAAATATAACCCATAGGATCCAAAAATGAAAACAAACGCTTTTATTAAATCATAATTTTATCACAAACGTCAGATCAGCTGCAGCAACCTTTTCTTCAAAACCAGCATTCCCGATGAAGCGGGTTCGGCGATAATTTCGAGCGGATTGGAAAGATTTGGGATATGCGCCGGTTTCGGGTCGATATAAAAAACAGGGATTTCCGGATTGGTGAAACCGATCAGCCCGGCCGCGGGATAAACCTGCAAAGACGTTCCGACGACGGCAAAGAAATCGGCTTTTTGGGTCAGGTCGACCGCTTCTTCCAAAGCAGGGACGTCTTCGCCAAACCAAACGATGTGCGGGCGCAATTGGTGGCCGTTTTCATCTTTGTCGCCAAGGACCAGATCGACATGCCAGTCGAAAATAGGCGTGTGGTTTTTGGTACTTCTGACTTTTAATAATTCGCCGTGCAGATGCAGGACATTGGTGCTGCCTGCGCGTTCGTGCAGATTGTCGACGTTTTGGGTGATGATGTGGACGTCGAATTCCTTTTCGAGTTCCGCCAGGATCTTATGTCCGGTGTTGGGTTCGACTTCGTGCAGCTGCCGCCGGCGCTGGTTGTAAAAATCGAGTACGAGTCCGGGATTTTTTTGGAAACCTTCGGGCGTGGCGACATCCATGACGTTGTGGCCTTCCCAAAGCCCGTCGCTGTCGCGGAAGGTTTTGATGCCGCTTTCGGCGGAGATTCCGGCACCTGTTAAGACGATAAGTTTCTTTTTCATGATTATGATTGGACGCGTCCCTCGGCTGCGCTCGGGATGACACGCGGATTGCTCTGCCAGTTCGGCTTCAGCCTCGGATTTCTTAGTTTGTGTTTAGAATACGAAAGTTAGTGTCTTTTTGTATTTTTGACAAAAATATTTTCATGATAGATTTGGATTATCTCGAATATCTCGAAGGTTTCCTCACCGAAAACCGAAAAGCCCGTTTTCTTGAGGTGCTGGCCACGCGTACCAACCATTTCACCGTGGCGATTGAAGATGTTTTCCAGTTGCACAATACGAGTGCGGTGATGCGCAGCTGTGAGGTTTTCGGGATCCAGCAGCTCAACGTAGTGGAAGCCAAATACGGGAAAAGCATCGACAAGGAAATTGCAATGGGCGCACAGAAATGGGTCGACGTGAACCGATTTGAGAATATCTCTGATTGCATTTCCGACTTAAAAAATAAAGGCTACCGCATCATTGCCACAACGCCGCATGAAGACGATTGTTTACTCGACGATTTTGATATTTCACAGCCAGCCGCCTTGTTTTTCGGGACGGAAAGAGATGGATTGTCGCCGGAAGTTTTGGCGGCGGCCGATGGTTTCCTGAAAATCCCGATGGTCGGGTTTACCGAAAGCCTTAATATTTCGGTTTCTGCGGCGATTATTATCCAGAATCTGATGGGGCGTTTGCACAAATCGGATTTGCACTGGCAGTTGTCTGACGAAGCCATTTTGGAAAAAAGGCTCGACTGGGCACGAAATACCATTAAGGATATCAAGCGGATTGAGGCGCGGTATTTTTCGGGGAAATAAAAGTTCCGGTAAGTGCGTTAGCGATGGAAGCGGCATCCTTTTGAAGCGCAGCGAAAAAGATATAGCGGACAGCGCGGCCCGCAGGGAACGCCCAAATATTATCTTTTCTTTAAAATCTTATATTCCTCGTAGCATTCGCTGATCGCATCCATGATCTGCAGGTCGTTTGCGGATTTGACGAACGAGTCGGAATAATTGCAGCGCTGCAGGATTTCGGCGATCTCATTCTTATCGATACCGAGCAGAACGGCCAGGGTTTCGCGGTCGAATTTGGATTCGAGCAGGTTGCGCACCGTATCGTCCTTGCGCATTTCCTTGAGCCTTTTGAGTTCCTTTGGCTTCTTGCCGAAGAAATTGTAGAGCATGTCGGTTGGATTGAAGATCGAGCCCAAAACCCTTCCGAACGCGTTCGGGGAATATTCGCCCGCTTCATAGCCTTGCTGCAATCCGGAAATGCTGTAGCGGTAATTCTCGCGGATCGGAATCAGTTTAGAGTCGATTTCTAAATAACCAGTAAGATTATATGGCATGATGTTGACTTCCTCGAGCGCAATCGCTTTTTCGGTCAGTTTTATGGTTGTGGATTTATTCTTGAGCCAGTCGTTTGTGACGCGGATCTTGATCGATTGGAATCCGATGAGCGACAAGTGTAAAGTATCGTTTGCAGAAACCTCGATTTCAAAGAAACCCTTTTCATTGGTCGTCGTCCCTTTGACCTTATTAATATTGATAACATTAACATTTGAAATGGCCGCCTGCGTATTGTCGTTCACGATGGTTCCTGAGACTTTTTGAGAAATAACGCCTTGCGCCGATGCTGCCACAGAGAGCACTAAAAAAAAGAAGACTGCAATATATCTCATGTCGTGTTTTATTGGGCTAAAAGTAATAAAACACAGTAAGATATTTTGCAGTCTCCGATAAATTATAAGAAAATTAACTAAACGGGTTTAGCTTTTTCTCGGACGCTTTGGTTTTGCCGCGTCGCCGAAGCTTTCCGAACGTCTTGGCGCTCTTTCAGAGAAGCCTTCCGTCTTTGGAGAATCGGCTCTCCTTGCCGGACGGTCGGATGAAAATCCGCCTTCGCGTCTCGGTGATCCGGTTCTTGGGATAAACCCGCCTTCTCTTGGAGCAGCACTGCGGTCACTTCTGAATCCGCCTTCTTTCCTTGGTGCGAAATTGCCTTCCCTTTTAGGTCCGAAACTTTTTCCGCCTCCAAAACTTCCACCACTGCTTCTTCCGTTGTGGTCGCGTCTTCCGCCACCGTCATTTTTGGAAATTTCCACGTTGATGCGACGGCCTTCGAGTTGGATGTTATTCAATACTTCCATCACTTTATCCGTGTGCTCAGGATCGGTGTTGAAGAAAGAGAAACCTTCTTTCACGTCGACTTTATACACATCGTCACGTCCTAAATCCAAAGTTTCCTTCAAGAAATCTTTCAATTGCATCCAGTCAAAATTGTCTCTCGAACCGATGTTCACGAAATAACGCACGGCGCCTCCGCTATTGCCAAATTCCCTCGGCTCACGATCGCTGCTTTCGCGTCTTTCGGAACCTGCAGATTGCGCAGACAAATCGCGTGTTTTCTTGTAATAGTTGATGAAACGGTTGAATTCTACAGAAACCATTTTCTTGATGAGTTCTTCTTTCGACAAATCTTCAAGCACATTATTAATGGCCGGAAGGTAGTTGTCGATTTCGTGATCCACCTCAGTATCTTTAATCTTGTTGGCGAGGTGCAACAGTTGGATTTCACAGATTTCAATTCCGCTTGGGATTGTTTTCTCCTCGAATTTCTGCTTGATGATTCTTTCAATCGAAGAAATCTTGCGCAGTTCGCTTTTGGTTACGATAACGATCGAAGTTCCCAATTTCCCTGCACGGCCGGTACGTCCCGAACGGTGGTTGTAGGTTTCGATTTCGTCCGGCAACTGGTAATTCACGACGTGTGTGATGTTGTCTACGTCAATTCCACGTGCGGCTACGTCAGTCGCAACAAGCATTTGGATTTGGCGTCCACGGAACGATTTCATTACAGAATCACGTTGCGCCTGTGACAAATCACCATGCAAAGCTGCGGCATTATAACCGTCTTCGATGAGTTTTTCGGCAACAGCCTGTGTGTCTCTTTTCGTACGACAGAACACTACGGAGAAAATGTCCGGGTTGGCATCGGCCAATCTTTTCAAAGCTTCGTAACGGTCGCGGGCGTTCACCAGGTAAAATTCGTGTGAAACGGTAGCCGAACCGGAGTTCTTAGCGCCCACAGTAATCTCGATCGGGTTTTCCATGAATTTTTTAGCGATACGCGATACTTCCGCAGGCATAGTCGCCGAGAAAAGCCAGGTACTTTTTTCTTCAGGTGTGTCGGACAGGATGGAAACGATGTCTTCATAGAATCCCATGTTGAGCATTTCATCCGCCTCGTCAAGTACACAATAATCGATCTGTTTGATATTTACCAAACCTCTGTTGATCATGTCCTGCATTCTTCCAGGAGTTGCCACGATAATCTGCGCGCCTCTTTTGATGTCCCTTGCCTGATCGGTAATGCTGGCACCACCGTAAATCGCCACTACATTGATACCTTTTTCGTATTTCGCGTAGTTCTTAATCTCATTCGTAATCTGCAAACAAAGTTCGCGGGTAGGTGATAATATTAACGCCTGTGTATTTCTGTTGTCGGCATCAATTTTCTGGATAAGCGGGAAACCAAAAGCTGCCGTTTTCCCTGTCCCTGTCTGAGCCAACGCAACTAAATCTGTGTCTTGTTCCAATAATAGGGGAATCGCTTTCTCCTGCACTTCGGTCGGATTCTCAAATCCTAGATCGATAATCGCACGTTGCAGCGACTCACTCAATCCTAATTGTTCAAATTTATTCATATAAGTTTTTAAAATTTGGTGCAAAAGTAAGGCTAATAAGTGAGATAATCTAATGCAAAAATCAGATTTGGCTTTTTATTAATTATTGAAAATCAACAGGTTAGTTTTTCAGGAAGTCGATTAGAAGTTTGGTTGCCTTTCCACGATGGCTGATTTGGCCCTTTTGCCCGAGCGAAAGCTGTGCATACGTTAAGTCAAATCCTACAGGCTGAAAGATCGGATCGTAGCCAAAACCCTGATTCCCTTTTCGTTCCGAAATGATTTCGCCCAAAGCGATTCCGGTAAAAAGGTGCTGCTTTCCGTTAAGGTTTAATGCGATGACGGTTTTGAATTGCGCGCTGCGGTCGGATTTATGCCGGAGTTCGGCTAAAAGCTTGTTTATATTGTCTTCCGCATTTCTTTGTTCGCCTGCATAACGCGCCGAATAAACGCCGGGCTCGCCATTTAAAGCGGAAACTTCCAAACCGGTATCGTCGGCAAAACAGTCATAGCCATAATTTTTTGTGACATAATCGGCTTTGAGGATGGCGTTGCCTTCGATGGTTTCGGCAGTTTCGGGGATTTCTTCAAGGCAGCCGATTTCCTCAAGACTCAGGATTTTAATGCTTTCGGGAAGCAAGGCCTGGATTTCGAGAATCTTGTTTTTATTGTTGGAAGCGAAGACGAGCTGCATTTTAGATTGGATTTGCTGCGAAGTTACGAAGTTTATCAACAAAAAAGAGAAGCCTTTTTTAAGGAAGCTTCTCTTCTGTGTTTCTGTCTTATCATCCGGTTAAACTGTTGCAATTGTGCCCGGTTTTCGAATTACTTTGCTTTGGAAATGAATCCCATTGAACCTGTAATATTCTTGATAATCAGAAAAATACATTATAAAAGTAGTAAAAAAAATTATAGCTTTTTTGATTTTAGAATTTTTAACAGTCAAAAGTTATCAACCGTTTAAAAGTGTTTTCGCCAAGGTTCCCAAAGTGACCAGACCCTGCCGCAGATCCTCGTTCCAGTTGAGTCCGTAACTCAGGCGCAGGCAATTGTTGTATTGCTGTTTGGAAGTGAACATGCGTCCGGGCGCGATGCTGATGCGGTGTTTCAATGCCAATTCATACAAATCCATCGTATCGATTTTCGGATGGAGCTCGAGCCATAATATGAATCCGCCCTGAGGCCTGGTGACTTTAGTCCCTTCGGGGAAATGCTCGCTGATGGTGCGCAGGAAATTGAGCGAATTCATATGCAATGTATTCCTGAGTTTCCTCAAATGATTCTCATAACGCCCGTTTTCAAGGAAACTTCCAATGGCTTCCTGCGTAAGTGTCGTCGAGGATATGTTGTGGAAAAGTTTCGTCTTGATGATCTGCTCTTTAAATTTCCCGGGTGCGACCCAACCCACGCGATAACCCGGCGCCAGTGTTTTCGAAAAGGAGCCACACCAGAGCACGATACCGCTTTCGTCGAAAGTCTTGCACGATTTCGGGCGGTGGCTGCCAAAATATACATCGCCGTATAAATCGTCCTCAATCAGCGGAACGTTGTAATGTTCCATCAATTGCACGACTTTTTTCTTGTGCTCGTCGGGCATGCAGCTGCCGATTGGATTGCTGAAATTGCTCACGAGCAGGCACAATTTGATCCTGTTGTTTTTGAGTTCTTTTTCCAATGCCTCGATTTCGATTCCGGTCTGCGCGTTCGTCGGCAATTCGATAATATTAAGGCCCAGGCTTCTTGCGAGCTGGATGATTCCAAAGTAAACCGGACTTTCCACGGCTATCGTATCGCCTTTGGAAGCCAGCGAAATCATGCAATTCGCCAAAGCATTCATACAGCCTGCCGTTGTCACAATATCATCTTCGACAAGATTGCTGTCCCAGGTATAGGCATGCCTCGCGATCTGCCGCCGCAACCGCATATTCCCGGCAACGGGTTCGTAAGCGGTGCCGCTGTCGTCGAGTTCGCGGACCGACTGGATAATCGCCTTGTTGAGTTTGGCCAACGGCAGCAATTCGGAAGCCGGGACACCCAGTGAAAAAACCTGGTTTCCGGTATTTCCCATTTCGGCATAAATCTTCGCGATAATGCTGTCGATGTCATTTTCGCGCGTGTTGTTGTTGGGTTTGCTCGTGGCGACCATATTCGGCAAAAGCCTGCTGCAATGTGTCACATAATAGCCCGATTGCGGACGCGCTTCGATGAGTCCTTTGCTTTCCAAAACATAATAGGCCTGCAGGATGGTGCTGATGCTGGCGCCGTTTTCACGACTAATGACACGTACTGAAGGCAATTTATCGCCCATTTTGAGTACGCCGCTCACGATTTTCTTTTCGATATTTCCGGCAATGGCCGAATAAATAAAGTCTGTTTTGAAGTTTTGCATGATAAAAAAATTGTACTCGTCAAAATTAATAAAATTGTATCTGTATTGGTACTGTTTTTTTTAAGAATTTTGTATGACAGATTTAATCGCCATGGGTTTCAATCATCAACAATCAATCAAATCACGCGTTCACAATAAATAGTGAATGTATAAAAAAATTCAGCCATGAAATCAAATCCAAAAGTCTACATCGCACTACTAATCGTCTGCATTTTCTGGGGAACCACTTACCTTGCGCTTCGCATCGGGGTGAAGGATTTTCCGCCGTTCCTTTTTTCGGGAATCCGCCAGTTCGGTGCCGGAATGCTGCTCTTCATCGCCATGTTCTTTATGGGCAAACTCGAAAAGCTGACGCTGAAAGACATCGCCAGACAGGCCTTGCCAGGTATCTTGCTTATTACTTTCGGAAACGGCATTATCGGTTGGGCAGAATTGTATATCCCGAGCGGGCTTGCAGCATTGATCGTTTCGGTCATGCCGATTTATGTTGTGGTCATCAACCTTATTTCGGGGAAGGAACAGAAACAGTTTAACCCAAAAATTATCGCCGGTTTCATTTTGGGATGCGCCGGAATCGTTCTCATTTTCAAGGATAACCTCACCGATCTTGGCAAGCCGGAATATCTTTGGGGCGTACTCGCTTCATTCGCGGCCTGTTTTTTCTGGGCCATCGGCAGCATTTACATGAAAGGCAATACCTTCAGGACCAATGCCTATTCGAATGCAGCCATCCAGTTTACGAGCGGCGGCTTGGGATGTTTCGTATTCTCGCTGTGCTTTGACGATTATGCGAAATTTACTGTAGTGACATCCGAAAGCCTGTGGGCATTATTGTATCTCACATTAATAGGGTCGATTCTCGCTTACATGTCCTACCTGTATGCCATAAAGCACCTTCCGATTGTATTGGTTTCGACGTATGCCTATGTCAATCCTGTGATTGCGATATTGCTCGGCGTGGCCATATTGAATGAGAAAATGACCTGGGTGACGGTGCTCGCGCTCGCTACGACCCTTTATGGCGTTTACCTGATTAATGCCGGCTATCGGTCGGTGGCAATCAAAGCCGCACCTATTGAAGTGTAATTCAAATTCCCTAACTTTATACACGCAAAATCGCATAGAGCCTCCGCCATGTCCAAACTACAGAATCCTGTCTACAATATCCATTTTGGTTTGGTATGTCTGAGTTCACTTTTATTTTCCGCAAGCTTCAATATGCTGATTCCCGAATTGCCTGCTTACCTGAGCAGCATCGGCGGGGCAGAATACAAAGGGCTGATTATTGCCTTATTTACCTTAACGGCCGGAATTTCACGTCCTTTTAGCGGAAGGCTCACCGATACTTTAGGCCGCGTGCCGGTGATGGCGGCGGGTTCGATTGTCTGTTTCGTCTGCGGATTCCTGTATCCGATATTGGGAACGGTCGCCGGTTTTCTCTTCCTGAGGCTGCTGCATGGTTTTTCTACAGGATTCAAGCCCACGGCCACGGCAGCTTATGTGGCAGATATTGTCCCGCAGGCACGCTGGGGCGAAGCACTTGGCTTCCACGGATTGTGCTTCAGCACCGGAATGGCGATTGGGCCTGCCATCGGAAGCACGATTACGCTGCATTATTCGCTCAACGCCTTGTTCTATACGTCGTCATTGTTTGCGCTGCTGTCGATTGTCATATTGATGAATATGAAAGAGACGATTCCGGTCAAACAGCGTTTTAGCTGGGCGTCGCTTAAGATTTCACGGAAAGATATTATTGCGGTGGAAGTGCTTCCGGCGGCTATCGTTACCTTCCTTTCCTATGTAGCTTACGGTGCGATCCTGACACTGATTCCTGATTGGAGCCAGCATGTCGGAATCGCAAACAAAGGATTATTCTTTATGGTTTTTACGGTTTCGTCTTTGCTGATCCGTTTCCTTGCCGGAAAGGCTTCTGATAAATATGGCCGGATGCGTGTGATCATTATCGGGCTTATTTTATTGGTAGTTTCTTTGGTTATCGTCGGCTATGGCGATACATCCGGCGGATTGCTGTTTGGCGCAGCGATTTACGGCGTGGCGGTCGGAATCTTATCGCCCGCATTGAACGCCTGGACCGTAGATATGAGTCTGCCGGACCATCGCGGAAAAGCCATGGCGACCATGTATATTGCCCTTGAAGCCGGAATCGGGCTAGGTGCCTTATTTGCCGGATGGTATTATCAGGATGTGATTGCAAAAGTCCCGATTATCATGTATGCTTCAGCAATAATAACAGTCGTGGCGTTGGGTTATATGCTTTTGCGTTCGCATAATCAAGTCAAATTGGAAGTATAATCGGCAAACACTTTTCCGATTCCAAACAATAAATCCTATCTTAGGCCTTCCAAAAATCACTTCTGATGAAAAACTTCCTGCCGTATATTTTGCTGCTGTTTTCATTGCTTGCGAATGCGCAGCAAAACCTCGTCAAATATGTAAAACCGATTATAGGTACGCAAAAAATGGGGCATACTTTCCCCGGAGCCGCAGTTCCTTTCGGGGCGGTTCAGCTGAGTCCGGATACCGATACGATTCCGTATGAAATGAATGGAAAATACAACGGCGACGTCTACAGATATTGTGCAGGCTACCAATACGACGACCATACGATTGTCGGTTTCAGCCATACGCATTTCAGCGGGACAGGGCATTCTGATTTAGGCGATTTCCTCATTATGCCGACGCAGGGAAAATTACAGCTCAATCCCGGTACTGCAGTCAATCCTAAAAGCGGTTACCGTTCGGCATTTTCACACAATAACGAAACGGCAGAAGCCGGATATTACAAAGTGATGCTCGATGACGACCACATCCTTGCCGAAATGACGGCGACAGAAAGGGTCGGCATGCACCAATACACGTTTCCAAAATCGGATCAGTCGCATATTATTTTCGATCTGATGTCGGGCATTTACAATTATGCGGAGAAAAATGTCTGGACATATGTTCGCGTCGTCAACGATTCGCTTGTCACAGGCTATCGGCAAACCAATGGCTGGGCGCGCACACGGACCGTTTATTTCGCGATGTCTTTTTCCAAACCGTTCAAATCCTACGGGCAGAAAAATTACGACACCAAACAGCCATATCGCGGTTTCTGGGGCAAATTCGACCAAAATAAAAACTTCCCCGAAATCGCCGGAAAGCAAATCAGGATGTATTTTGATTTCGATACGCAAGAACAGGAAAAGGTCAAAATCAAGTTTGCGATTTCACCGGTAAGCCAGGAAAATGCGCTCGAAAATATGGCTGCGGAAATTCCGGGTTGGGATTTTGAAACGGTCAAACAACAGGCGCAGGAATCATGGAATAAGGAACTGAACAAAATCAATATCGTTACCTCCGAAGATGACAAGGTCAATTTTTACACTTCGATGTACCACACTTTCCTGAGTCCGTCATTGTATATGGATGTCGACGGATCGTACAAAGGCATCGATCAGGACATTCACCAAACAGAAGACAATAGTCCCAATTACACCACTTTTTCACTTTGGGACACCTATCGGGCATTGCATCCGCTTTTCAATATCGTACAGCCCAAACGCAACAGCGATATGGTACGGTCGATGCTCGCACATTACGACCAGAGCGCGTTGCATATGCTTCCGATCTGGTCGCATTATGGCAACGACAACTGGTGCATGAGCGGCTACCATGCGGTGTCGGTGATTGCCGATGCGATTGTAAAGGGCAATCTCGCTTACGATCTTGAAGCCGCGCTGCAGGCCTGTATCGTTACGGCCAACCACCGCAATTATGAAGGCATCGGCGATTATATCGATAAAGGGTTTATCCCCGCGGAGAAAAGCGGCATTTCGGTTTCCAATACATTGGAATATGCTTATGATGACTGGTGTATCGCGCAGATTGCAAAGCGATTGGGAAAGACGGAGATTTATAACGAATTCCTCAAACGCTCGCAAAACTGGCAAAATAATTTCGATAAAATCACCGGATTTATGGCGGCACGAAAGGCAGACGGCAGTTTTGTCCCGAACGCCGATGTAATGAGTACGCACGATCAGGGATTCATCGAAGGCAACTCGTGGAATTACAGTTTTTTCGTTCCGCAGGATCCGGCGGCGCTGGCACAGAAAATGGGCGGGAAGCGTCAATTTGCCAAACGCCTCGATACGCTTTTCTCAATGCACCTTCCCGATGCTTTTTTCGCCGAGACGGAAGACATTACGCGCGAAGGCATCATCGGCGGCTATGTCCACGGCAACGAACCCGCGCATCATGTGGCCTATCTTTACAACTGGACCGACCAGCCCTGGAAAACACAATCACAGGTACGCAAAATACTCAAAATGCAATATAAGAATGCGCCCGACGGTTTGGGCGGCAACGACGACTGCGGTCAGATGAGCGCCTGGTATATTTTCTCTGCATTGGGATTTTATCCTGTGGCTCCGGGTTCGGAAAATTATTCGCTTGGAAGCCCGGCAGTGCAATCGGCGACGATCCAGCTTGAACACGGAAAGACTTTTACAATTGAAGCCGTCGGCCAAAGCGATAAGAACATATATGTGAAGAAAGTTTTGCTCAATGGAAAAGCGATCGACGATTATACGTTACGCCACAGCGACATCATCAAAGGCGGGAAACTGGTTTTTTATATGTCGGATAAACCGAAGAAAAATTGATCTAGGTAATTCGGCCGGATTTCATTAAATTAGCAGGAGTCGTTTATTTCTAACCAAATAGGATATTATGGATATCAGTCTGCAGATCATCTGGCTTTTTACACTTGCGGTTCCGATTGCCTGCATCGCCTGGACGATCACGCACGAAGAAGTGTTCCGCGAACCCCGGGAATATTGCGTGAATCGTTCTAAAACGGGGAAAGGATTGCTTGAACGGAAATTCTTTTATCTTTTTACCTGCGAGTATTGCTTCAGCCATTATGTGACGCTTTTTTTCCTTTTCCTGACTGATTACCATTTGCTGTATGCCGATTGGCGCGGCTATCTGACGGGTGGTTTTGCCTTGGTTTTTGTGGCGAATATCTACATGAGCCTTTTTGCATTGTTGCGCCAGGCGATCAAAAAAGAAATGACCGAGATCAAGGAAATCGAGAAAAAGGTTGAGGAGAAATAAACCGACGGAACTATTTGTCAATCGATACCATAAATTCCAAAATTCCGGCAACATCCAAAACATAATCCGGATTGGCATAACGTACCGCGTTTTCGGGCATGAATGCCATTTCGGCGGTTTGCGGCTGCTGAACGACTGTGATTCCATGTGCTTTTTTGATGGCAATGAGCCCTTCCGTCCCATCGGCATTGGCGCCAGAAAGCAGGATACCAACGAGATCGCTTCCGAAAGCATCGGCCGCCGATTCGAAAGAAACGTCAATGCTTGGCCTGCTGTGGTTGATTTTCTCTGAAGTATCGAGTGCAAGCAGGTTGTTCTTTTCAAACAGCAAATGATAATCGGAAGGGGCGATATAGATAAATCCGGGGCTGAGCATAATTTTATCTTCAACGTCCTTAACGGGAATGGTGGTTTTGAGTGCAATCAGGTCTTCGAGATTGGTGTCTTCTGCGCTCTTCCGGTGCACGACGATAACAATCGCAAACGAGTGGATGCGGTGCAGTTTCGGCAACAGCTGCAGCAGCACGTCGAGGCTTCCCGCGGAGCCGCCGATAATGACGACTTTGGTGCTGGAAATCATTTGATCTTTTTCCATATCTTTTCTTTTTCGAACTGCCTGAATTTATTTTGTATGGAAGAATATTTGATCGATTCTTTCGTACCTAAAGCGAGATAACCCAATCTGGCAAGGCTGGAATCAAAAAGCCCGAGCGCCCTTTCCTGCAGATCCTTATCGAAATAGATAAGCACATTGCGGCACAGGATCAGGTCGAATTCGTTGAACGACCCGTCAGAAACGAGGTTGTGTTGCGAGAAAACCATCTTCTCCGACAAATCTTCCCCAAATTTCGCCAGTCCGTAATTGGCCGTATAATACTCCGAAAAATCTTTATTGCCGCCAGAAACCATGTAGTTTTCAGAATATTGCTTCATCATCCGCAAAGGGAACACGCCTTTCCGGGCCACATTCAGGACCACATTGTTGATATCGGTGGCATAGATCAATGATTTGTGTAAAAGGTTGGCTTCCCTGAGCATAATGGCCATCGAATAGACTTCTTCCCCGGTCGAACAGCCTGCATGCCAAAAACGTATGAATGGCTTGGTGGCCAGGATCGGCAGGATTTCCGTTCGCAGCACTTTGTAAAACATCGGGTCGCGGAACATTTCTGTGACATTGACCGTGATTTCTTCCACTGTGTGCGTAAAATAAACTGAATCGGAAAGCACCTTCAAAAGGAATTCATGGAAATTCGGGAAACCGTCCATCTGCATCATCCGGTCGACGCGCCTTTTAAACGATGCGCGCGAATAACCGCTGAAGTCAAACCCGAAGTGTTCGTATACTTCATTGATAAATACCTCGAGTTCCTGGTCGGTTATCATAATATTTAGATTGTGCTCAGCAGATGCAGTAATTTATCCACATCGACGGGTTTGGAAATATAGCCGTCGGCTCCGGCGAGTAAACATTTTTCCCTGTCGCCAACCATTGCCTGCGCAGTCACCGAAATGACCGGAGTTTCTGCACGGGCCGGAATTTTTTTAATCAGCGGAATCGCTTCATAGCCATCCATTTCGGGCATCATCATGTCGATCAGGATCGCGTCTATGACTTCATTCCCATTGAGCAGCAGTAAGGCTTCCCCGGCGCTCATGCACGACAGGCAGTCGAATGACCTCGCGCGTAAAGTGGCCGAAAGCGCGAAGATATTGCGTGCGTCGTCGTCAACAATTAAAACTTTCTTCTTATCCATATTGAAGGAATCTTTTGTTACACATTAGTTTTTATCATACAGCCAGACGCGCAGCAATGACAGCAGCTGGTCGACATCCACAGGTTTGGTGATATAATCGGAAGCGCCCGCATTGATGCATTTTTCCCTGTCGCCCGTCATTGCCTTTGCAGTAACCGCGATTACGGGAAGTTTCTTGAATTTGCTGTTTTCCCTGATTCTTTTGGCCGTTTCATAGCCGTCCATATTCGGCATCATCATATCGAGCAGCACGACATCGGTTTCGGGATGCAGTTTGAGTGCGGCCAGCGCTTCTTTGCCATCGATTGCCGTGATGACATTCATTTTGAGGACCTCGAGCGCTTTGGTGAGCGAATAGATATTGCGCACATCGTCATCCACCACGAGCACGGTTTTATTGCTGAGGATGTTGTTGAGCAGATTTGCCTTTTTCGGGTTGTCTTTTTTGCCGTTCGCCATTTTGCTTTCCTCTACCAGATGCAGGAAAAGAGAAACCTCGTCAAGCATGCGCTGGTAGGAATGCGCGGTTTTCACTACGATCGAATCGGCGTATTTCTTAATCTTGAGCTCTTCTTTCAGCGAAAGGCTTTTTCCGGTGAATACGATGATTGGAAGGTTTTCCATTCCGGCATTTTTCTTAACGTTTTCAAGGATTTCATAAGCCTGTTTGTCGGGAATCCCCATATCGAGAATCACACAGTCGACTGTATCCTGCTGCAGCGCGGCGACGCCTTCTGAAACCTCGCTTTTGATCTCCGATTTGATATTATTGGTCTCAAGAAAATAGGAGAGTGCCTTGGCATGTTTCGAATTGTCCTCAATAATGAGCACTTTCTGGGATTCGCGGTTGATGATGTGTTCGATACGCTTGAAAATTTCAGGCATTTTTTCAAAGGCGACCGGTTTTTCCATGAAGTTCACGGCGCCTTTTAACAGGCTTTCCTGCTTGAGCTGGTGCGAGGACATGATGTGTACCGGAATGTGTTTCGTCTGCCAGTTGCTTTTCAATTCTTCCATCACTTCCCAGCCGCTTTTTACAGGAAGTTCGATATCCAGAAGAATACCGACTGGTTTGTAGGCCAATGCCATGTTGAGCGCATGGTCGCCGCGAACGGCAACGATTCCTTTGTAGCCGCGTTGGTGCGTATATTCGAGTAGCGATTTGGCGAAATTGGTATCGTCCTCGACAATCAGAATCACTTTGTCTTTTTCCCCGATGGCGTCGCGGTCATCCGGAATGTCTTTTGGGATGAAGGAACTCAAATATTTGTTTTTCGGTTCCGGTTTTATCGTTGGGCTCTCAGGCATATTTTCGGGTTGGCTTCCCTCTTTTCCAGGCAACTGTATCGCTGAACCTGAAATTGGAATGGTCAGTGTGAAGGCACTGCCTTCATTCACCACACTTTGGAGCGTGATTTCACCCCGGAGCAATTTGGTAAGTTCACGGCTGATCGATAGCCCGAGGCCAGTGCCGCCATATTTGCGTTTGGTCGATCCGTCCGCTTGCTGGAATGCCTCAAAAATCAATGGCTGTTGGCTTTCGGGAATTCCGATTCCGGTATCTTTTACCGAAAAGGTGATGGCTTTTTCGTCGGCCGGATGTTTTTTGATTTCGAGTGTCACGGCGCCCTTGGAAGTGAATTTTATCGCATTCGAGATCAGGTTTTTGAGGATCTGTTCGAGGCGCATCTTATCGGTTTTGATGACCAGAGGCGCGCCATCGGCAATAATATTGAACTGGATGTTTTTTTGTTTGGCGACTTCACTGAACAGCGATTTGAGGTTGTCGGTGATTTCCTTTACGGAGACATCGAGGATTTCCAGTTCCATTTTTCCCGCTTCAATCTTTGAAAGGTCGAGGATCTCATCGATCAGTCCGAGCAGCCCGTTCCCGGAGCTTTGGATCACTCTGGCAAACTCAATCTGCTCGTCATTCATGTTCTCGTCATTGTTTTCAGAAAGCAGCCTGCTCAGCAATAAGATCGAATTCAGCGGTGTACGCAGTTCGTGCGACATATTGGCGAGGAATTCCGATTTGTATTGTGTGGAAACCTCCAGCGCTTCCGATTTCCTCTGGATTTCGGTATTCTGCTCTTCAAGTAGTACGCTGCGTTCGGCGAGTTCCTCATTGGTTTGTTGCAATTCTTCCTGCTGCACCTTGAGTTCTTCTTCCGAAGCCTGTAATTTTTCGGTCTGCGTTTCGAGCTCGGCGTTCATGCTTTCGAGTTCGCTGTGCTGGATCTGCAACTCCTCTGATTGCGCCTGAGTCTCTTCGAGCAATTCCTGCACGCGTTTGCGGTTTTGGGCTGCCCTTAAGGCGATTCCGATGTTGTTGCTCACGGCCGAGAGGAATTCCATCTGCAATTCCGAATACGGCTTGATGCTTGCGAGCTCTGCGGCGCCTTCAATCTTGAGATCCGCCAGCGGAACGGCGACTACATGGCCCGGTTTGACTTCGCCAAGCGCATAGGATATCCTGATTGCGTCAGCCGGCACATCCTTCAATTCCAGAATCTTACCCGAAGCCACTGCCTGCCCGACAAGGCCGTCGCCAGTTTTAAAGTGCTCGCGTCCCTTGTCGGGAATATAGCTGTAACCCGAAGCGGCGGACAGTTCGTCACCATCAAGCAAATACAAGGCACCGGCACTGCTGTTTGTATAGATCGCAAGGAATTCGATAATATCTTTGGTCAGTTCCCCCATTTTTTTTTCGCCGATCATCACATTATTGAGTTGGGCAATCCCGGCCTGAAGCCATTCCTTATCAGAAAGCAGGCGAAACGAACTCCCAAGTGAATGCGCCATATTGTTAAGCGAATCGGCCACGCTTCCGAGAGCATCGCTTTCACTGTCGTCTACGCGGATTTCGTAATTTCCCTCAGAAATCTGTCCTGCGATGCCGCTGATGACACGGATCCGCTCGGCCGTTTCCAGATCTTTTTCCTCCAGTTCCCGCTGAAGCAACTGCCGCTGCCTGAAATCCCCGAGCAGACGAAGGAAGAATAAGATGCTGATCAGAACCGCAATTAAAGCCGCGGCAATGATGAGTATGATACTATAGTTGCTGTATCTTTTGGAATCGGCAACCCTCAACGCGAGCAGTCTTTGTTCTTCAATCCCAATTTTTTTAAATGACGCGCGCATGCTGTCGACCAGTCTTTTCCCATCGGCCAATTGGTTTTCTGAGACGGTATAGCCGGCCGATTTATAGGCGACGCGGTCTTTGAGATAGGTGTAAAATTCCTTTTGCGTCGGTTCCAGTTCGGCAAGATTGCGCTGCTGTACCGGATTATCAACGGTAAGTTGCTGCAATTCCAGAAGGATTTTTCCGGCCTTTGCCTCTGATCCGTTGTAACCATCGAGCAATGCCGTTTTTCCGGTAATCAGAAAGCCCCTGACACTGTTTTGCGCGTCGAGTGTTGTTGTTGTCGCCTCGTTTAGGTTTTTAATGACGAGTTCGGTGTGGTTTACCCAATTGTTGCTGCTCAAAAGACTTTTGATGCAGATGTAAGATGCGGTCGAACTTAACAGTAAAATCAGCATTGAAATGGTGGAGCTGATGATTAAATTCCTTTTAAAACTACTACTTTTCATAGTTATATTTCTTGTGTTTGTATGATTTTCTGATGGCATGGCAGGACGATGATGAATTTTGAGCCTTTCCCTGTTTCACTGCTTGCCGTAATCAGGCCATTGTGTTTTTCGATTATTTTTTTTGCGATTGCGAGTCCGATTCCCGTTCCTTCATAAGAACTGCGATCATTCAGGCGCTGAAAGATGACAAAAATCTTATCGAGATAAACCTCATCAAAACCGATCCCGTTATCCTCGATGGTGATGCGGCAATAAGGTCCGGACTTAGTCGTTTTGCTGTCGAATTTCTTTTCTTCGATTATTTCGGAAGTGATTTCGATAACCGGAGGCACGCCGTCCCTTGAAAACTTCAGCGCATTTCCGATCAGGTTCTGGAACACTTGCCGCAGTTGGCTTGGAATGCCAATTACGAGTGGCAATTCCTCGAGTTTTATGGTCGCTTTTTTCTGGTCGGTCAGGTATTCCAGATCCGACAGGACTTCACCCAGAATTTCATTGAGATCCGTTTTTTGCAATTCCACATGCGATGACAGCCGTGAATAATCAAGCAGGTCGTCGATGAGTTTGGTCATCCTTTCGGAAGAGCGGATTGTCCGTTCGGCATAATCGAAGGCCCTTTCGTCATCAACCAGATAGCGTTCCTCGAGCAGTTTGACAAACATGCCTATTTTCCGGGCAGGCTCTTTAAGGTCATGCGATACGACCCAGGTGAATTGCTGCAGTTCGTGGTTGCGGAATTCGAGCTCTTCGTTTTTCGCGAGTAATTCTTTGGTGCGCTCGGCGACTTTGATTTCGAGGCTTTGCTGTGCTTCTTTCCTGATTTCGATCTCTTTGGACAGCAGATCCCGGTAATCCCGCAGTTCATTTTGTTGTTCGTAGAGCTTGAGAAAAGTCTTCACCTTCAGGATCAGCAAATCAGGGTCGACCGGTTTTGTGATGTAATCGACACAGCCGGTCTCGTAACCTTTGCTGATGTATTTTTTCTCTTTGTTGATTGCGGAAAGGAATATCACTGGAATATCTTTGGTCTTATTACTGCCGGCAAGTGCTTCGGCGACTTCAAATCCGTCCATTCCGGGCATTTGCACATCCATGATGATGAGGGAGTAATTTTGTTTGAGAATTTTCCTTAGTGCTTCTTCGCCTGATTCGGCGGAGTCGGATTTCATACCGTGAAGTTCCAGTATTTTTTTCAGAGGCAGTATATTTTCCCTTTTATCGTCTACGATTAGTATCATATAAGTGGGATTATCTGGTCACGTTTTGGAAAATATTTACACAGTATTTGGGTCATCTGAAGCATGTATGTATTTGAATGTCTGGCCTGTTTATAGCTGCCTATTGTATACAAATCGGCGTTACAAGTTAAAGATATCGGTAAGGCCGATGTTATATAATTTCGATTTTTTGTTACATCCAAAACATTTCGCCCAGTTTCATAATTTGGGTAAGCCAATAACGACGGGTCATAAAGTAATGTTAAACCACTGATTTACAATAATAAGCAAACCGTCGAAGCGTTCTAAACTCATAAAAAAAGATATAATGAAAGCCAAAATCCTTATTATCACCGTTGTCCTTGTTTCATTTCTTTCTTCGTGTGCGACCGATTGCAGGAATAAAAAATGGCGCTCGCAAAGATTTGTTGAGCACAAAGCGCAAATTTCGCATACTTCAAAAAATCAGGCCGATAGTTAACAAATACTGCATTTCGACAGATTGGCCAGTCGCTGTTTTAAAATTATAAAAACCTTAATTTTTTTCATTTTGTTTCGCGGCAAGTTCTGTAAAACTTCTCGCGGCATTTGTAAAGTCGGATGGGACAAGTACAATTGTTGTGGTATTATTGTCAATGCCGATTTCAGATAACATCTGCATCCTTCTCAATTCGAGCGCAATCGGGCTGCCTTCCATTTCTTTAGCGCCCTGGGTCAATTTGATCGAGGCTTCGAGTTCGGCTTCGGCTTTGACAATCCGCGCCCTTTTTTCCCTGATGGCTTCTGCTTCACGGGCCATTGCGCGCTGCATCGCTTCGGGAATCTCGACATCTTTCATTTCAACCATTTCGATTTTAATTCCCCATGGCTCTGTTGCCGAGTCTACGATTTTCTGAAGCGTGCCATTGATTTGTTCCCGCTCTCGCAGTACTTCGTCGAGCGAGTGTTGTCCGATAATATTCCGTAAGGCGGTCACCGAAAACTGATAGACGGCCTTGTTGTAATCGGCCACTTTGATAATGGCGTCTTCGGGATTTGTGATCTTAAACCAAAGCACGGCATTCACTTTTATGGTAACGCTGTCTTTGGTAATGGTTTCCTGTTGCTCAAGATCGACGGTTTTAGTCCTGATGTCTACTTTTTGCTGCCTTTCTATTAATGGGATGAGCCAGTAAATTCCGGGTCCGCGCACCGATTGAAACCGACCGAGACGAAATACAACGCCTCTTTGATATTCCTGCGCAATTCTGATTCCGGACAGAAACAGCAAAAGCAACGCTACTAAGATTGGGATAATTGTCATGATATTATTTTTGTATTTGAAAGATTGTTAAAACTGAATCAAATTTACGCATTTTGACATTCTCCCAATTATGTATAACACCCAAATTACATAAAATCGCATGGCTAAAATATAACCCGACTGAAAAAAAATAACCTTACATTGGCAGCTCACCCAAATCCTATGAAAGCCGCACAACTCATATATTACCTCGACGACGATACCGACGATCTCCATTTCTTCCGGGAAACCGCAGAAGCCTTAGGACATTCGGTCAGTATTTATGTAAACGGAAACTTCATGCTGAAGGATTTGGCCAAAGGCACGCTGCCCGATATTATTTTCCTCGACATTTTCATGCCGGTATTTAACGGCGAGCAGATTCTGGATGTCATCAAGAAATCGGAAGAATGGGGAAATATTCCTGTAGTGCTGATTTCGGGCGTTTATCCGAAATCGGCAATAAGACGCTATCTTGAGTCGGGCGCCAATTACCTGATGAAGAAACCGGCCGATGTCGCCGATCTGAGGCAGTCGCTCGAACAGGTTTTAAGTATTGACTGGAACACTTTCCGCGCCTATTCCTGATGCTTTTCGTTAACTGTATTTGATATTCCCGAATTTCCGCTTTGCCTTTTTCCGGATTGCAGGCGATATTTGCTTCCTGGCGAGCATCCTGTTTAAGTTCAATATCCAGTAGTTCATTGTAGTTTCATTGGTATTGATGCCCAGGCTACCATTGCCGTAGGGTTGGTACCGGTTCAGGTTGGTGACAGAGAAAAGCCCTATAGTGGGCGTTTTTACTGCAGCCGCCAAGTGCATGATACCGCTGTCTGCCCCGATAAAAACATCCGTGTTGGCGATCAGCGCTCCAATCTGCCGAATGTCCCTGCTGTAAAATATGGGCACCCTGAATCCCAACTGGGAAGCATGGTGAATCGGCAGCACTTCGATGATGTTATAATCGGGATATTCCTGTTTCAAACGATTGTAAAAGGCCAGCCACCAAGCTTCAGGATAACATTTATTACCGGTGGCGAAGGTAAAGAGACAAATCGTTTTCGTCTTTTGGTCCACCATATTTTTTAACGCTTTCTTCCCGATGGAAATTTCCTCAGTACTTAACTTGAGATTCAGTGTGGCAATCTTCCTGCTGCTTTTGGCAAATCCCAAACCGGCAAGATAATTCCGGAAATTGTAGACCGGATATTTCGCGATATGCCCGTGATCGATATAGCGCAATTGCAAATCATCATCCGCATCCCCATAGAATTTAAAAGCGCCACGCGCGAATTGTGTCGAAAGTCTTCCCGATGCCGAATTCTGGTCGACATTGATAACCATATCATAATATTGCTTCCGTATCGAAAGCCAGGCCATGACATATTTTAAAAGGTTTTTGAATGGCTTCGCGGGCAATGCGATAATGCGATTAATGTTTTTATGGTTCCTGAACAGGACAGGGGCGAGGCTTCCTTTTACAAACAAATCGATGGTGCAACCGGGAAAGGTTTTCGTAATTTCACTTACAAGCGGCGTCACCAGCAGCAGGTTGCCCAGCCGTGCATTGGGTCTGCAAATCAGTACTTTATTAATTTTTGGAGGGAAAGCCTGATTCGGTTTCGGCATAGCGCTACCGTTGCCGATACTTTTGGTAATAGTGCGCATGAGTTTGCGCCTGATTGCATTGATGTTCTTTAGGATATCCATAATTTGTCATACAAAGCCATGATTTTAATTGCATTGCTGCAGGGGAAATGGCTTTTTTGAAAATTAGCTAAAATCCTGAAAATTAACGGTTAAGATAAAGTTAAATCAAAGTCAATTTTTAGCGCTTTGATTTAACTTTTGTTGAACGTTTTTTTTTTGAATGGGACGTTACCTGATCCGGATCATTTTTCCACGGTTCACCGTCATCGACAGGTCGCGGGTGCTTTTGGTGGTAAATTTGATCGTGTCTTTTCCGATCTCACGGTTGTCGATTTCCATCGGATCTTCCGCATCGTTTTTCTGGAGGACTGCCTTGTATTTTTCGTAACGGATCGCGCCTTTGTAAACTGTCGCGTCCGGCATCTTTTTAGCAAAAGTACTGTCGGCGAAAGTGATCTGGTAACTTTGCTGTTGCTTGCCTTTTTCAAACATTACGGTATAAATACCGTTCAGTTTTTTGTTGTCTTGCTGGAGAAGGCCGGACAATACGGCGAATGCGGATAATAGGAATAGTTTCATAATTAAATATTATTTTGATTTTTTGCCCGAAGGATATAGTTTCATAATATAAGCGATCGAATTTTTGATCATCTGCTGCAGAACCTTATGATCGATATCATTTAACTTTTTTACATACACACAGGCTTTAGAGCTTTTATGTTTGCCGAGCTGTAAAAGTAAGTCTTCCCGATTTTTAAATTCTTTTGCGAAATATAAAACAAGTGAATCTTTGCGCGGAGAAAAACCAGCCAGTGGCGCATCACCTTCATGTCCGCTTTCATATTTATAGTGATAGCTTCCAAATCCAATGATTGACGGACCCCACATTTTGGGCTCAAATCCGGATATCGATCTGAAGATTTCGATTAGCCTGAAACTGTCATCACGTTTCATTTCGTTATCGACCTTATTGATGAATTCTTCGACGCTGTTGGCTGTTTCTGTTGTTTTATTTTTTACCATAAGACAAATCTCTGTTTAATAAGAAGATTCAAAATATTCCCACTTATCCAAATAATCATTGTATTTATAATATCCCTTCATATTTCCCCGGACGTCATATACTTCGTATCTTTTTAAATATTCGTTCCATTTTTTTGTCAGTTCCTGTTGCCCTTCCGAATTATACGTTTCGTTGCGATCCAAATAGGTATTGGTCGTTTCATATCCTTGTTGCTTACCATTCGAATCATAGGTTTCGGTCCGATTAAGGTAAGTGTTTTTTTGTTCGTATTTAATAAGATTGCCGCCGGAATCAAAATATTCAACCCTGTTGAGATAGGTATTCTCTTTTGCATATCCGGTCATATTTCCCCGGGAATCATAAAACTCTGTCCGGTCTAAATAGCTATTGTACTTTTGCGTTGAATTTTGGGCATAAATAGGCAACGTTGTAATCAATAGAATGCATAGCAAATAGAAATGTTTCATGAGCGCGCTCTTAAATTAAAAACTGAAGTATTTCGTAAATATAAATCTTCTGCTTAGAAATAAAGAAAAATTGCCCAGGAAATAACAGGATGCGAAACGGGCTAATTCAAGACCTCCCGCCTGAACTCTACCGGACTCACACCAGTTTCCTTTTTAAACAGCCTTGAAAAATACGGCGGGTTCTCAAAACCCAAAGCATAAGCGATTTCAGCTACCGTGACGTCTCCGCCCCTGAGCAGGTTCTTTGCTTCCGAAATCAGGAAAACATGGATCAGATCCATTGCCGTTTTGCCTGTTTCCTGTTTCAGCAAATCGCTTAGGTAGCGTGGCGACATGTGTATGGCTGAAGCGAGCATCGCCACCGTAGGCAATCCTTTATCGCGTATCGAACCGTCATCGAACCAAGCTGAAAGCGCCTCATTGAATTTCGTCACCGTCGTACCCGAAACCGGCATGCGGTTGATAAACTGCCTTTTGTAAAAACGCTGCGAATATTTGAGGATCGAATCGAGATGGCCAAGGATAATATCGCGGCTGAATTCGTCCTGGTTGTTGTTGTATTCGGTTTCTATCTTGGCATATAGATCCTTAATGGTCTGCTCTTCTTTTGGCGACAGGTGCAGCGCCTCATTGGTTTCATAATCGAAATAGCTGTATTTGCGGATGTCGCTGTGCAGCGGATGGCCATTGAGAAAATCGTCATGGAAATAGATGCCGAAGCCTTCTTCCTCCAATTCGATATTGCGCATTTCGAGTGTCTGCCGTGGCCGCACAAAATACATCGAGCCGCTTTGGTGGTCGTATTTGGTCTTGCCGTAAGTGATCGATCCGGACTTCATTTTCTTAAACGCAATCATATAGAAATCGCCCGTAAATTCTTTCGCCCCGGACTGGCAGCTCTGGTTGCAGCGCATAAGGCTCAGCAAAGGATGTTCCGGCACCGGATAATTGTTGGCGAGGTGCATGTCGGTAAGGCTGTTGAAATGTAGCATGATCGGTTTGTTTGAGCAAAGTTAGTGAAAAGTTCGAATGAGAATTGAAAGAAGCAAGGGACAAGAATCAAGAGAAGTAGTATTTCTATTAGCTAAATCTTGATTCTTGTCCCTTGCTTCTCTTAATTTTTATTTCCCGTGTGCTTTCTCAGAGACATCTTTCCAGTCTTCCCAGGTCTGCAGACGGTCGGCATATACCTGTTTTGTCCATGGCAGCGCCACTTTTCCAAGGAAAAGGCGAAGCGGTGGGTTTTCAGAATCTACGAGTTTGAGTATCGCTTCGGGAGTCGCTTCCGGGATTCCAAAGGCATCGGCATCGTTCATGCCTTCCTGGAACGCGGCTTTCACACCGTCATAGGCAGCAATTGGCTGTGAATGGGATGCGGATGTACTTGCCCATTCGGTAGCGAAACCGTTCGGCTCCACGAGCGTCACGTTGATTCCGAAACCTTTGACTTCCGCCGCCAATGTTTCACTAATGCCTTCCACCGCAAACTTGGAAGCATTGTAGATGCCCAGTACCGGTAAAGTTGCAATCCCCAAAACGCTCGATACCTGGATGATGTGTCCGTGTCCCTGTGCCCGCATCACCGGCAATGCCGCCTGGGTTACCCAAAGCAAACCGAATACATTGGTTTCAAATTGGTCGCGCGCTTCCTTTTCGCTGGTTTCCTCGATGGTCCCGAAGACGCCGAAACCGGCATTATTGATAACGACATCAATGGTTCCGAAATGTGCTTTGGCTTTTTCGACCGCTGTAAACGCCTCGTTCCTGTTATTGACGTCAAGCGTAATCGGCAATACCGCATCGCCGTATTTGGCCACTAGTCCGTCAAGGTCTTTAATATTCCTTGCTGTCGCCGCTACTTTGTCGCCGCGTTTTAAAAATGATTCGGCCCATATTCTTCCAAATCCACGGGAAGCTCCCGTAATAAAAATTGTTTTTGACATGATTAAATGATTTATTATGATGGGTCAAAGGTAGAACGGCGGCCTGCGTGTGGCCTGATACAAAAGTCGGAAAGGCTGATACAGAATGACGGATGTTTGAAAAGAAGAAATTTGATATCTAAGCTATAAAGGAAGTCATCTAAAAAAGAAAACCCCAGCCAGCAAGCGCCGGTTGAGGTTTCCTAACCAAACAAACATTATTTTTATAATCCGAGTGCGGATTTTAATTTCTTCGCTGCGAGTGCCTGCGCTTCCTTGGCCTGCGGTACTACGGTTGCCATCCCAAAAAATTCATGGGTCACGCCTTCATACAATTCGTAATCGGTTTCCACGTTTGCGGCCTTGAGTTTGTCGGCGAGTAATTTGCCTTCCGATTGCAGTGGGTCGATTTCGGCAGCGATAATCAGTGTTTTCGGAAATTTTGCCAAATTGGCTTTCACCAGACTGATTCTTGGATCGGCCGATTGCGCCTCATTCGACAGGTAGTTTTTCACAAACCAGCCCATCATCGCCTTGTTCAGCGGTTTGGCATCGGCATATTTAACATAACTTTCCGTATTCATATCATTGTTGGCCACCGGATATACGAGAACCGCATATAAAGGCACCATGATTTTCTTATCGCGCGCCATAATTGACACGTTTGCCGCTAAATTTCCACCGGCGCTTTCTCCGGCAACCGCTATTTTAGCTGCATTGCCATTAAACGAAATCGCATTTTTGAGTACCCATTGGTAAGCGTCAAATGCGACATTGTGCGCGGCTGGGAATTTCTTTTCGGGTCCTTTCGGGTATTCTACCGATACGACTATTGCTCCCGTTTGTTCGCATAATCCTTGCGCACCGCCGTTATAGACATCAAGATTGGCGATCACAAATCCGCCGCCATGATAATATACGACTACCGGAAAAGGCGCTTTGCCTTCTTTCGGCGTATAGATGCGGATGTGCGTTTTGCCACCGGTTACAGGAATATCCTTGCCCACTGTGTCGCAAAGTGCGGTCGGCATGGCCATATTGTGGTCTTTCATCACAGCCATTACGGCATCGGTTGGTGTTGGCTGCAGCCTGGCTTCTTTGGCATCGAGTGTTTCGATTGGCTTTCCGCCGAGGCTGGCAAGTTTCTCGATTACAACTGCCATTTCGGGTTTGATATCCGGTGCCCAGGCAGGCGCAGGGCCAAAGGGCTTGAGGTCGGCATCCTTGTTTTCCGAAACGATCGAATCATTGGATTCTTTTGCGGCGTCTGCATCGGCAGTCTTAGGTGTTTTGTTGCACGAAAAGAGCAATGCCATCATGCTAAGCGCGATGAGCATACATGCCGCAACTATAGGTCTGGTAAATGGATGGATTCTGGTAGTCATAATTAGCTTTATTTTTATTGGCTAATTTCAAGCAATCGGTGAAGCAATGTGTTACGATATTTTAGGGAATTGTTAGATAATTCAAATGAATCGCATCCCGGGCTACTCTAAATATTATCTTATTATTAAAATTATATTAAAGCGTTTTGGATAATCAATATTATTTGTAAATTTATACAGGTTTTGATACTTCAAATTATTGAAATCCTATCATAAACAAGCAAATACTGAGTATTATGAAATTTTCTAAATTATTGCTTTACGGAATAGCAGGCACGGCGCTCGCGGTGATCATCCGGAAGTTTGTCAACGTTGAGAAAGAGGCAGTAGAGGAAGACGAACTGCTTTTTGACGCCGACTTTATCCAGGGATCCAAAAAACTGCATCTCGATATTCCGGAGCATATCAACCCAAGCTGGTTCAGGCTGCCGCGATACCAGTCGGAAGACAGCAGCGATCCGATGTTTATCTAGAACGGCATTACCATAAATAAGAAAACACGCATAGGTTGTACGGCTTATGCGTGTTTTTTATTCTCATATCGTCCTGTTATTGTTAAATTCACAGGCTAAAAAATCAGGGTGTTGTTTTTTTTGTATTTTTCTATGCCAAACAAATACCACCTATGCCGAAAAAACGATGTAATCTATTGAAAGATAGCGTTATTTTACTTTTTTTTATGCTGTCCCTGTTTCAGGCAAATGCACAATTTGTATTCAGGGAAAACGACCTTCCCCAATCCACATCGATTTATCAATATGCGCAAATGGCCGATGCCGGTGATCGCGACTTATCGATTGCACAGATCATGGCCGCTGGAAGTCCGCTTGCCTTTAAGCCGCTAAAGGAAGAGAACATCAATATCGGTTTTACAAAAAGTCATTACTGGGTAAAATTTGCGCTGCGCAACGATACAAACACAGCCTTACAATATTATTTGGAAACCGCCCGGCCCGTGACCGATCTGGTCGACCTGTACATTGCGGACGGAAATAAAATCACCCAACTCAAAAGCGGCGATAACATGCCGTTTTCTCAACGCAGCTACGGACACCGGAAACCGATTTTCAATATCAGGATTGAACCGCACCAACAACTGCATTTTTTCCTGCATCTTAAAAGCGACGGGGAAGTCATCAATATGCCGCTGCTGATCCGCTCGCCCGAAAATATGCTCAGGATTACGGTTATCAAACGATTGGTGTTCGGTATTTTTTATGGAATTCTGGTTATCGCATTTGTCATTTACCTGTTCTTCTTTTTCGGGATCGGGGAAAAGAGTTTCCTGTATTACAGCTGTTATGTGATTTTTATCGCCTTCATGCAGTTTTCGCTGGACGGTTATTTCCACCAGTATTTTACGCCTGAGGCGGGTTGGTTTTCTGACCGTTCGGTCATTATCTTCGCCTGCTTCTCGACCTTCTTCCTCGGAAAGTATGCGCAGGAATTTTTGAGGATCCGGCTGTTCAGTAAAACCATCAATGCCCTTTTCAACGCCCTGTATATTCTTGTTGTATTGCTGCTTTGTTCGGTAATATTGATTCCCCGGGCGCTCGAATTTTCTTACCCGGTTGCCAACATACTTGGGCTGATCGTACTGCTGCTGATCATTTCATCGGTCATCACTTTGTACAGGAAAAAAGGCCCAATCGATGGTTTCTTCACCACCGGCGTCGTGTGCCTTATTCTTGGTTTTGTGGTTTTTATCCTCAATAATTTCAGCCTGCTTCCGAATTCGTTCTTTACAGAGAACAGTTCGAAATTCGGCACCGGACTCGAAGTGATTTTCCTCTCGCTTTCGATGGCCAACTTCATCCGAAACCTTAAAAATGAAAGAGAAGAGCTCAATCGCCTGGCTTTGGTGCGTTCGGAAGAGATGAATGAACTCAAGTCCTATTTTCTTTCCAATATCAGCCACGAGCTGCGTACACCACTCAACGCCATCCTCAACCTGATTGATTCTATTTCGAAAGAAACCGAGGATGAAAAGATCAGGAACAACTGCCAGATCATTAAATATTCATCGCACAGTTTGCTGAGTTCGGTCAACGATATTCTCGACTTCTCCAAAATTGAAAAAAACGAACTCCAACTTGAAACGGTCGAATTCGAACCCGTGAAAGTCCTCGAACATCTCAAGAACAATGCGGCCAATCGTGCCAAAGACCAGGGACTTGAATTTCATTTTTCCAAAGGCGAGAATATTCCCGATTACCTCAATGGCGATGTGACGCGGCTGGTGCAGATTGTCAACAATGTGTTGAGCAATGCGATTAAATTTACTTCGGCGGGCTTCGTCAAATTCAACATCGAAGCGAAGCCAAAGCCGAACAACCGCTCAGAGCTGACCCTTACGATTTCCGACTCGGGTATTGGGATCCCAAAAGAAAAGCTGCACGGGATTTTTGATTCCTTTTCGCAGAATAATATCGACAACAAACGCAAATTCGGCGGTCTCGGACTTGGCCTTTACATTGTGAAGACGCTTGTGGATATGAAGGACGGGATGATTATTATGGACAGTACTGTAGGTGAAGGCACCACTTGTAAAATCGTTATCGGATATGAGATTGCGGCAAAGCAAAAAGAAACCTTTCCCGCTGCCGTGGATTATGACCTTGGCGGAAAGACGATCCTTGTGGTCGAGGACAATGCCATCAATCAGATGGTGATTAAAATGATTACGAAGAAATGGCTAAATACAACTGTGGTTTATGCCAACAACGGGCAGGAAGGGCTTGATGCATTTGGCGAAAACCAATTCGATATCGTACTGATGGATTTGCAGATGCCGGTCATGGATGGCTATGAAGCGACAATCGCCATAAGGAATGGGGCAGTAGGCGAAGCCAACAAAAATATCCCGATTATCGCAGTAACGGCCGATGTCATGGAAACGACGAAGCTGCAAGTAACCGAAATCGGCATGAACCATTACCTTTCAAAACCCATTAAGAGCGAAACCCTGTTTAATGCGATCCGGGACCTGATTGGTGAAACCGCAAAATAATTACTCGTTCCCTTCGAGCGTATCGATTTTCTTATAGAATTTATAATGCACCTTCTTCAGATATTTGCTCATCAGGTGTTTCATCGGCGGCAGGCTTGTGTAGTGCATCGACTCTTCAATGAGTGAAAAATCATCCGTCCCGATCATGCGGTAACCAATTTCAACCGTATTGTATTTAAAGAGCGTCACACGCACGCGCAGCGTATTTTTATCGCCATCGCTTTCGAGCAGCGTCACCGGGCAGGTGAAATAAATCGGGATAAACCCCAACGTTAAAGTGACATGGAAACGATAATTGCTGTCGCCCAGTTCATCAACGCTGGTGACGAGCGGATGTGCCGTGGCCAATTTCTGCATGTCCGTGAGGTATTGAAAAATATCCCGGGTGTGGGAATGGATTCTGTAAGTAAAAACAAACGGCTCTTTCATCTGCGTTAAAATTTCGGGGTGTGGCTTTTATAATTTGGCTTTGGATTTTAGCTGAAGCGAAGCCTCACGAATACATGCTTGATTCCTTTCTTGTCTGAATCGCGCTCGTCGATTTCGAGGATATCGGACAGCGACTTGAGCATCGGCGTGAGTTTTTGGAAACCGTAGTTGCGCGGATCGAATTCGGGTTTTTTCTTTACGATAAGATTGCCCACATCGCCCAGAAATGCCCAGCCGTCGTCGTCGCCGATATCTTCAATGGTAGATTCTATGAGTTCTATGGTTGGTTCATCGACTTTGTTAAGCGCTTTGTAAGGTGCTTTTTCGGCGGCTTTTTCCACTGCGATTCCGGTAGCTATTTCAGCTACTTTGGCGATTGTTTTCGAATTCGATTTTGGATTCGGCTTGATTTCGACAGCCGCATTTTTAGGTTTTTTCTTTACGGCGCCGTCGAGCACCTCAATAAAGATGAAACGGTCGCAGGCAGCGATAAAGGGTTTCGGGGTTTTCTGTTCGCCGATCCCGATGACTTTCATTCCGGATTCCCGAAGCCTGGTCGCAAGCCTCGTAAAATCGCTGTCGCTCGAAACGATGCAGAAACCGTCGACTTTCTCCGAATACAGCAAATCCATCGCATCTATGATCATCGCCGAATCGGAGGAATTTTTCCCGAAAGTATAGCTGTATTGCTGCACGGGCGTGATGGCGTGTTCCAATAAAACCGCTTTCCAGCCATTGGCGTTGGGCCTTGTCCAGTCGGCATAGATGCGTTTGGTGGTTGGCGTTCCGAATTTTGCGATCTCCTCCATCATGCCTTTTACATTGCTGTAAGGCACGTTGTCGGCGTCGATGAGTACGGCTAGTTTGAGTTCTTTTGGATTGTTATTTTGTGACATGATTGTGTTGCTAAGTTGCCGGGCGGTTGCGTGCCGGATTTGTATTATGTAAAGATAAGGGATTTTTTTAAGGTATTAATCCAGATAATCCGCCGGATAAATTACCTGCCCGTATTTTTTTGCAAGGGCGTTTAATTTTTCCTTCGTGCTTTCATCGGGCGGACCGGAAAGATGCGCTGTGGTCGTGGATACTTTGGTGAAAAATTCGTCAAGTCCGGATGGCGTCACGGTACACAACAAACGCGCATCGGCATTGCTTATATTCTTGAAACAATGAATCGGACCGTTAAGCGGAATGCTGACGAAAGCGCCTTTCTTTGCGGTATATTTTTCAGATTCCGTCTTAAATTCCACTTCGCCCTCGAGCACGTAAAACGATTCCTGGATATCGGGATGCGCATGCGGAACCGGACCGCCGCCCGGAGGCACGAGCATGTTGATGATGGCGAATTTCCCTTCGGTTTCCTTACCCGAAATGATAATCTGGTAGGCATTTCCGGCGATGGAAAGGTTGGTTCCGGCGCGGTCGTTGACGGTGATTATTTTTTGGTTGGTCATGTGTGTACTTTTGTATTCCAAATATACAAAGCTTTTTCATTGAACCGTAATTTTTAGCCCTGATGGCAGCGGCATCCTTTTGCTTTTTTGTCATTGCGAGGCACGAAGCAATCTAAAAAGCAAAAGATAAAGCGCACAGCAGGAATAGCTTCAAAATAAATTCCCATTCACTGTGGGAATAATTTTTAAATATTTATTTTTGCAGCCGAAACTCCGGAAGCTTTTCCGGAAATCTATTAAGAACACCATGGTAAAAGATTTATTCGAAAGAATACAGAGCAATAAAGGGCCTTTGGGCAAATGGGCCTCGCAGGCCGAAGGATATTATGTGTTTCCGAAACTGGAAGGCGATCTGGGCCCGAGGATGCAGTTTCACGGCAAGGAGATTTTGAACTGGAGCATCAACGATTACCTCGGACTCGCAAACCATCCTGAAGTGCGCAAGGCGGATGCCGATGCGGCTTTGGAGTATGGAGCTGCATACCCGATGGGCGCGCGGATGATGAGCGGGCATACGAATTTCCACGAGCAGCTCGAAAATGAGCTCGCGGAATTTGTGATGAAGGAATCGGCTTATTTACTGAACTTCGGCTACCAGGGCATGGTTTCGATCATCGACGCCCTGGTAACCAAAAATGATATTATCGTTTACGATGTGGATTCGCACGCCTGTATTATCGACGGCGTAAGATTGCACATGGGAAAACGTTTCACCTACCGCCACAACGACCTCGAGAGCATGGAGAAAAACCTGCAGCGCGCCACCAAAATGGCCGAGGAAACCGGAGGCGGAATCCTGTTCATCACGGAAGGTGTTTTCGGGATGCGCGGACAGCAGGGGAAACTGAAAGAGATTGTGGCGATGAAAGAAAAATACAATTTCCGACTGTTGGTTGACGATGCGCACGGATTCGGGACTTTGGGTAAAACCGGAGCCGGAGCGGGCGAGGAGCAAGATTGCCAGGACGGGATCGACGTGTATTTTTCGACCTTTGCAAAATCGATGGCCAACATCGGAGCGTTCGTCGCTGCAGATAAGGACATCATCGATTATCTGAAATACAATTTGCGTTCGCAGATGTTCGCGAAAGCGTTGCCGATGATCCAAACAATCGGTTCGATCAAGCGTTTGCAGATGCTGCGCACGATGCCGGAACTCAAAGACAAGCTTTGGGAAAACGTGAATGCGTTGCAAAACGGCCTGAAAGCCAAAGGATTTAATATTGGAGACACGAATACTTGTGTGACGCCGGTATATCTTGAAGGCAGCGTTCCCGAAGCGATGATGCTCGTGAATGACCTGAGGGAAAACTACCATATTTTCCTTTCGATCGTGATTTATCCGGTGATTCCGAAAGGGATTATTTTGTTGCGGATGATTCCGACTTCAAGCCATACTTTGAGTGATATCGACCAGACATTGGTGGCTTTTGAAATCATCAGGGAAAAACTGGAGAATGGGACTTATGCGGAACTGGCGAAAATCCATACCGTTGACGTTACTGATGAAAGATAGATCAATTAACAATTGATAATTGATAATGAAAAACCGCTTCAATACTGGGGCGGTTTTTTTATGCAGTTATTTGAATTTTATCTGGACTTCAACTGGCCGGTCATCGCCATCCGACAAGTCAACGCCACGCAGGAAATATTTTTTACCTTTTTGGATCAGGTTCGGCGTTAGCGGCGCATCATTCCGTCGGTATTCGACGCTGGTGATGATTTCCCATTTTCCATTTTTGAGACTGTACAGGTAAAGTTTTGTGAGTGAACTTGTAAACCATCCGGGCATGAACAACAATTCTGAAATGCCATCGCCGTTGAGGTCGCCCGCGTTTTCTAATGCACCCCAAACCGACTCTTCAAATGCAATTTCAGGCAATTTACACGAAAAGGTGATTTTATTATAGCAATGATTATCCGGACAGCCTACGCCGAATTCGACATTTCCTTTTGCGTCCAATACCGCCAATGTTGGCGGCGTATAGACAAAAGCGGTATCGTTAATTTTGTCGCTGTTGATGTCTTTCAGGATAATGGTATCGGTTGTGGCAGAGAAGAGGCTGTCTTTTGTCGCAATGGTTTTTGCAACGGAAACGGGCGCCTTTATCGGAGCGTTATCTTTGGGTTTGTTGCAACAGAGGAGCAGAAAAATAAAAATCAGCAGCGGGTATTTCATTTTTTTATCGGTTCAAAACGTTTTAAGCACGATTCGCTTTCAAGTGTAAACATACAGATGTTTATTTTTGTTTCAAACGCCAATGGCACTTTTTGTCATTAAAAACCTTCATGAAAATGGCGACCAATCAGCCGCCATTAATGTTTTGTAACGATAAACCGGAATTACACCGCACTTCCCGGAGCGCTTGGGTCGTTGCTTGAGGGAAAACCGCCCGGATTGGATTGTGGATCAATGTTTCCCCAATCGCCTTGTTCGTCTTCTTCCTCATCATCTTCATTCTCATCATTGTCGTCATTCTCATCATTGTCGTCGTCATCGTCATCTTCGTCACGCCCCGGATTATTATCGCTCGCATAAAGTTCATCTTGGTGTTCTTCAGCAGCATCGTATTCCGCGTTGTAATTATCCGTTGTTTCTTCAATGGCATCAGCGTGCCATTCATTTTGTGGGTTCGTTCCATTTTCGGTAGTTTCCCCGTCGTTCCTGTTTTCCATGATATTGTGGTTTAAGATTTTTATAGTTTCCAATGCATTGGCATCGGATTTTTCATAAAAGTACACACAACACAAAGCTTTCTTTTTATGAAGTTTGGGCAAAAGGTTACGGAATTACGGGATTTGGATCGCAACGCCAAATCATCTTCCCACCGTATTGGAAACAAAGGCCAAACTTTCATCGGCCCGACGCAATTCAAAATAAACATTGGCAGACTGTTGAAAAATGATTAGTTTTAGCCTTTTAAAATCATCATCATGAAGAAAATCATTTTATCAGTATTTGTGTGCGCGGTATTATTAGCGTGCAAAAAAGAAACACCGTTGGAGGCCGGACCAGCAATAGTCGCAGAAAAACCTGCCATTGAGGAGTGCTACAAAGGAATTTTAAAAGAAGATACGATTGCCATGACGCTGGTCATCAAGGAAAATCTGGTAACCGACGGGCAGTTGCACTATCATTTTTTTGAAAAGGACAAAAACGACGGAACCTTAAAGGGCGAAATCAAAGGCGATACGCTTTTTGCGGATTATACTTTTATGTCGGAAGGCAAACAATCGATTCGGGAAGTGGCTTTCCTCAAACAGGGCGATTCTTATCTCGAGGGTTATGGTGAATCTGTAGAGAAAGACGGAAAGATGATGTTTAAAGACACCAAAAAACTGAAATTCGACAGCAAGACAATCTTGTCTAAAGCGGAATGCCATAAATAATAATTGATAATTGACAATGGATAATTGACAATGAAAAAGCCTTCCAACGGAAGGCTTTTTTTATTTAAGAGTTGCTGCTCCAATTATCAATTATCCATTGTCAATTGCTTAATATATGTACAGCGGCGTTTGTGTATAACCGGGTTGAAGTTTTTCCAAAGGTTGTGTATCGCATGATTTTCATCGAGCTCGGGCGTGCGGATGCATTTGGTGATCCCTTTTTCTGTAAAAGTTTCGAAATACTCTTTCATTATTATCGCCGTTACGCCCTTATTCTGGTATTCAGGATCGATCCCGATGAGGTAAAAAAGTACCGATTTGCTGCTTTTGCGCGCTTTCAATAAATGCAAAAACCCGAAAGGGAACAGCTTGCCGTTGGCTTTCTTGAGCGCTTCCGAAAAATCCGGCATCACAATACTGAAAGCCACAATCTTATTGTTCTTGTCCATCACAAATTTGATGTATTCGGGATTGATCAGGTTGATGTATTTTTTCTTGAAATATTCCTTCTGGATTTCGGTCACGGCTACGAACGACGATAATCTGGCATATGAAGCATTAAAAATATCAAACATTTCATCCACATAAGGCATGATCTCTTTGGTCGACGTGAATTTCCTGGCGGTCAGTTCATAACGCCTGCGGATGAGTTCATCGGCCTTGAGATACGATTCGTTCACATTTGAAAAGGAGAATTTGCTCTCAAGGAATTGCTTTTCCTTTACAAAACCAAGCTGTTCGAAATGGTCTTTGTAATACGCGTGGTTGTACCAGGTGATCATCGTGCCCATTTCGTCGAAGCCTTCTGTGAGTACGCCCACTTTATCCAGATTTGAAAATCCCATCGGGCCTTCCACATTTTCAAGTTTGTGGCTGCGGCCAAGTTCGTATACTTTTTCGAGCAGCGCTTTGGTCACTTCGATATCGTCGATGACGTCGAACCAGCCAAAACGGACTTTCTTTTTCTGCTGGTCGTTCACTTCGCCCCAATTGATGATCGCGGAAACACGCCCGACAATTTCGCCGTTCCTGTAAGCCAGATAGAAATAGGCTTCGGCGCTTTCAAATGCCGGATTTTCTTTTGGATCGAAAGACGCAAGTTCGTCAGCTATGATCGGCGGAATCCAGTTTGGATTGTCTTTATAGAGTTTGAAAGGGAATTTGACGAAATCAGTCAGTTCCTTTTTCGTTTTTGCTTCTTTAATCGTAATCATAAATTATTTTGCTTTATCGGGATCGGTTCCATTTTCAATGGCATCCAGACGTTTTTTCGCTTTGTCTTTTTTATCTTTCTTCTTTTTGTCATCCTTGCTGCCCTTTTCTTTCGGAATCCGCAGCATCACTTCGTTGTAGTTGGCATCGAAACGCCACGAAAGGCCAATACCTGCGATCAGGACAGAAGGCGTATTTTTGATATTGGATCCGATGGTCGCGTCGATCTGTATATTTTCCATCGGCAGGTAAGCGGCTCCGGCGCGGAAAATCGCATCCGAATAAAAATCGCTGATGTATCCCTGATGCTCCAAAAGTCCCGACCAGCGCATGTTAATACCATAGGTCAACGTCACCACATAATCAAATGATTCCCTTTGTGTGGCCAATTGGTCGGCCATGACATTCATCACGAGCACCATTTTGCCGAACTGGTTTTGCGTCAATAAGCCGATTGTCGGGCTGAACCCGTTTTCTTCAGGATAGCCCGGGCGGTCAAATTTGCCTTTCGCCATGTCGATATTAAAGCCCGCATAAACGCCTACCGCCGGGATAAACTGCCTGAAACTGAATCGATGGTTGGCATTGTAGCTATAAAGATTCGGTTTTTTCTCATAGTTTTTCATCGGATCGTAAACGAGGTATTTGGCGCCCAGCGAAAGCTCCTTGAATCCGGCGTTGCGTTGCGATGTGAGTCGATCCAGGTCTTTATAAACCTCATTCTGGTATTGCGCGTCGAGGATAATCTCGAGTTGTTCGAAAAAGGCACCGTAACGCACCTGCAGGTCGCTGCCGACACCTTCGGCGTTGTATTTGGTGAGATTCTGATTTTCACGGAAAGTGTAAAACCCGAGTTCTGCCTGGACGACTGTTTTCCCGACAGAAAATGCGCCCATCGATTCGCCGGGGCGGTTGGAATTGATCACATCGGTAAACTGGCCGTAATTGACGGCAGTGGTGAGCAAAAAGACGGATAAGAGTAGCGGCTTGATTCCGGACATATTTTAGATTTAAGGTTAAAAAGGATAACGCATCCCAAATGTACTATATTTTATTATTTATTTAAGAACGAATAATCGGGGGAATTATTAATTTTGGAAAAAATTATGACCATGCAGTACGCCTCTTTCTCGGGAACCTTGGAAACCATTTTATGGATTATTGCCGTTTATTATATCTTAAAATTCATGGCACGCCTTTTTTTGCCGGTGCTCATTAAAAAAGCGGTTGATAAGGCAGGAGCCAATTTCCAGCAGCAGCAACGCCAGTACCAATCCGGCGGCTATCAAAGTGCACAAACTTCATCAAAGGATGAAATCATTTATGACAATTCCAAAGCAACCAAACCCCGCGAAACCAAAAAGGTGGGCGAGTATGTGGATTATGAGGAAATAGACTAAAATTTCCGTACGCATACAGTATTCCGGCCAGATCCTTTTCCCAACTGGTTTTTTTAACTATTTTTGGTTCTTAATTTACGGAATACCCAAAATTCAATCATGAAAATACTCAATAAGTTTTATCCTCATGCATTAGCCCTTGTTGGTTTTGTATGCATTTCCCTTATTTATTTTTATCCGGTGCTCCAGGGCAAAAAGATCTTCCAGTCGGATATCGCGCAGTATACCGGAATGGCGAAAGAGCAGAACGATTTCCGGGCACTCGAACATGCCGAACCGTATTGGACGAACTCGGCTTTCGGCGGAATGCCGACCTACCAGCTCGGTGCCAATTATCCGCACAATTACATCAAGATGGTCGATTCGGTTTTGCGGTTCCTGCCGCGTCCTGCCGATTACCTGATGCTGTATTTCCTTGGATTTTATGTGCTTTTACTGGTGATGAAGACAAGTCCGCTAAAGGCATTTTTCGGAGCGCTGGCTTTCGGGTTATCGACTTATCTGATCGTGATTCTCGGCGTCGGCCATAATGCCAAAGCGCACGCCATCGCTTATATGCCGCTCGTGATTGCAGGCGTAATCCTCGTTTTCAGGCGCAGGTTTATTGTCGGCGGTTTGCTTACGATGATTGCCGCAGCACTCGAAATCAATGCGAACCATTTCCAGATGACGTATTATCTGCTGATATTACTGTTTATCATTTCCCTATATTTTATTGCAAAATTAATCAGACAAAAAGATTATAAATCGCTCGGATATGCCATCGGAACCTTTGCCGTTGCCGGAATCCTGGCCATCGGCGTCAATGCGACCGGAATTATGGCGACCGCGGAATATGCCAAATTCAGCACCCGCGATAAAAGCGAACTGACTTTCAATCCGGATGGTTCGGTCAATAAGACGAACAATGCGATGAGCAACGAATATATCACCGAATACAGCTACGGGATTGCAGAAAGCCTTGACCTGATTGCGCCGCGCCTGTTCGGAGGCTCAAACAGCGAAAACGTCGGCAGCGACAGTAAAATGTACGAATTCATGATGAGCCAGGGCGTTCCTGATTCGACCGCAAAGCAATTCACTTCGGGAATGCCGACTTATTGGGGCGACCAGCCGATTGTAGCCGCACCGGCCTATATTGGTGCCGTTGTTTTCTTCCTGGCCATTTTGGCATTGTTCCTCGACAAACGAAAAATCAAATACGCTTTCCTCGCCGGAGCCGTCGTCTCACTGATGCTTTCGTGGGGAAAAAACTTCCCGGGATTGACAAATTTCTTTATTGATTTTGTTCCGATGTACAATAAATTCCGCGCCGTTTCTTCGATTCAGGTGCTGTTGGAATTGTGCGTTCCGGTATTGGCTATTATGGGATTGCACGCTTTTTTCAAATCCGAAAAGGAAATGCAGTGGAAAGCATTGTGGCAATCTGGCGCAACCGGACTCGGAATTATAATTTTGTTGTTCGTTTTCAAAGGCGCGTTCAGTTATTCAGCTGGTGGCGATGCGTATTTTACACAGAACTACGGGCCTGCATTCGTCGATGCGCTCAAAGCCGACAGGAAAAGTTTGTACATGGCGGATTTATTGCGCTCCGGGTTTTTTATCCTTGTTGCGGCAGGAATCTTATGGCTGTTCATCAAAAATCGCCTGGCGCAGAATACCGCAATTATCCTTGTCGGATTGCTGATGGTTACCGATCTTTTCTTTGTGGATAAGAATTATGTCAATTCTGAGGATTTCGTGAGTGCACGTGAAGTCGACGCCCCGTTCCAGGAAACTCAGGCCGACGCGATGATTTTGCAGGATACGACGCATTACCGTGTTTTTGAGGTCGACGGCAATATGTCGAGTGCACGCGCTTCGTATTTCCACCATTCGCTTGGCGGATACCATGCCGCGAAACCACGCCGGATCCAGCAGATTTTCGACTACCAGATTGCCAAAAACAATATGGAAATCATCGACATGCTCAACATCAAATACATCATCCAGACCGATACGACCGGAAGGCCGATCCCGACATTGAATGATCAGGCCAACGGGAATGCGTGGTTTGTGAAAAACGTCGTTTCTGTTGAAACTGCCGATGCCGAAATGAAAGCGCTCGACAAGCTCGACACTAAAAATACGGCGGTTGTCAACAAAAAGGATTTCGGGCAATTGGTGAAAACCGATGCTTTTGAAAAGGATTCTTTGGCTTCGATTTCTGTCCAAAAATACAAACCGAATTACATCAAATACGTTTCAACCAACACAAAAGACGGCTTGGCAGTTTTCTCCGAAATGTATTATGCCAATGGCTGGAATGCCTTTATCGACGGTAAGAAAACCGACCATTTCCGTACAGATTACGTGCTTCGCGGTATGATAATCCCTGCCGGAAAACATACAATCGAGTTCAAATTCGAACCTGAAGTTATCAAAAAAGGCAGCATGATTACACTGGCGAGCTCTGTCGGGATGCTGTTCCTGATTGTCGGCGGCGTCTACTTCGAAAGAAGGAAGAAATGGTTTGAAGCTACTGATAACAAACAGGCATAACTGATACCGCGAGAGCGGATTTGCAAATGAAAAAAGTCCTGATCATCACCTATTATTTTCCTCCGGCCGGCGGACCAGGCGTTCAGCGATGGTTGAAATTTGTAAAATACCTGCCTGATTTCGGGATTCAACCGGTGGTCTATGTTCCGGAAAATCCGACTTATCCGATTGTAGATGAAGCTTTGGTTTCGGAAATTTCCGATAAGGCGATCGTTATCAAAACGAAAATTCGGGAACCGTATCAATTGGCGTCGGTATTTTCGAAAAACAAGACCAAAAAAATCAGTTCGGGAATCATCCCGAATAAAAAGAAGCAAAGCACTTTAGAGAAATTATTCCTTTGGATCCGCGGCAACCTGTTCATTCCCGATGCACGCGTCTTATGGGTGAAGCCATCAGTAAAGTTTCTGGAAAAATACATTTCTGAAAACAGTATCGAAACCATCATCACTTCGGGACCGCCGCACAGCCTGCACCTTATCGGGTTAAAACTCAAAGCGAAATTAAATATTAATTGGATTGCCGATTTCCGCGATCCATGGACGACCATCGGTTACCACCAATCGCTGCGATTGTCGGCTTCGGCAGCAAAAAAGCACAAACAAATGGAAAGCGAAGTCTTACATTCGGCCGATACGATCCTGGTGACGAGCAAGACTACGAAAGCCGAATTCGAGGCGCTGACTTCCAAACCGATTGAAGTGATTACGAATGGCTATGACGATGAGAAAATTATAAAACCGGCTTTGGATGTGAAATTTTCGATGGCGCATATCGGTTCGTTTTTGTCCAACAGGAATCCAAAAATCCTTTGGCAATCGCTGCAGGAACTCGTCAATGAAAATGAATCCTTTGCCGCAGATTTTGAGTTGAAGCTTATCGGAGCCGTCAGCCGTGAAATATTGGATACGATAGCCGAATTCAAACTCGATAAATATGTGAACAACCTCGGCTATGTTTCGCATAAGGAAGCGATCGAACACCAAAGAAAGTCGCAGGTTTTATTGCTGATTGAGATCGATTCGGAAGAGACAAAAAGTATCATTCCGGGTAAATTATTCGAATATATGGTTTCCGAAAGGCCGATTGTTGCGATTGGTCCGAAAGGTTCCGATTTTGCAGAAATCATTACCAATACGAACACAGGCGTTTTCTTCACTTACGACCAGAAAGAAAAACTCAGGAAACAGATCCTGGATTATTACGGCCAATTTAAAAGCGGCAATTTAAAGTCGCATCCAATCGGCCTGCAGCAATATTCACGAAAAAACCTCACCGGGCAACTGGCTGATTTACTCAAGCGATAATATGGGAATTGTCATCAACCAATCGATCAAGAATACGGCCATCACTTATCTGGGCTTTGGAATCGGTGCGGTCAATGCGCTTTTCCTGTACACGAATTTCCTTGGGAAAACGCATTACGGGATTACGGCTTTCCTGCTTTCGGCGGCCAATATCATGATGCCGCTGATGGCTTTTGGCGTGCACAACACGCTCATCCGGTTTTATTCGCGTTGCAAAACGGAAGAAGAGCGAGAGAAATTCATGAGCTTTATGCTGTTGATGCCGCTGCTGCTGATTATTCCGCTGAGCGCGATTACGTATTTCTTTTACAACCAGATTTCGTGGCTCATCATCCGTGAAAATCCCACCGTGCAGCCTTATTTGTGGCTCATCCCGGTAATCGGTATCTGTATGGGTTATTTTGAGATTTTCTACGCTTGGGTGAAAGTCCATATGCAATCAGTTTTCGGGAATTTCATCAGCGAAGTCGTCGTCAGGGTTGTCATCATGCTATTGCTTTTCGGCGTGCATTGGAACTGGATCAGCCGGGACACTTTTATCTACTGCCTTGCCGGCGCTTATGTGATGCAATTGCTGGCGATGAAAATTTATGCGATTTATGTCAGGATGCCGAAGCTGCATTTTACGTTGCCGCACAATGTGAAGGATATTTTCGGGTATTCGTTTTTCATTATCCTTTCGGGAAGCGTCGGCGTATTGCTGATCGATTTCGACAAGGTCATGATTCCGGCCTATGAAAACATCAGCAGCAATGCATTGTATTCGGTGGCGATATTTATTGCGACGGTGATTTCGGTGCCAAGCCGTGCCATGCTGCAGATCATTTATCCGATTACAGCCAAACTGATGGCAGAGGAAAAGTACGACGAGCTCAATGATTTATATAAAAAAAGCGCGATCAACCTGCAGGTTTTCGGAGGCCTGATCATGCTCGGGATTTTCCTTAACATCACCCAACTCTATAAACTGATTCCGCCGGAATACAGCGGCGGGATTTTGGTGGTTTTCCTGATCGGGCTGGCAAAATTTTCCGATTTGGTTGTGGGCAACAACAACGCAATCATTCTGAACACCAAATATTACCGGGCGGTTTTGCTATTCGGACTGTTGCTCGTGGCCATAATGGTTGTGATGAATATGCTGCTGATTCCGATTTATGGAATTATTGGAGCAGCTATGGCGACTTTGTTTTCACTGGTAATTTATAACGGGATTAAGCTGATTTTCGTTGTCCGTAAGATGAATTTATATCCGTTTACGGTCAATACGCTTAAATCATTGGGAATCATTGTTGGCGTTTTCGGAATTTTCTGCTTTTGGGATTTCCCATTCCATCCAATCATAAATATTGTTTTGAAATCGGTATTGATTGCGGCAGTATATGTGTTTGTGAATTACAAATTTGTCATCTCGGCTGAAATCAATCAGGTAATCGACAAGCTATTGCTGCGGTTGGGTTTGCGTAATTAAAAAAGCCTTGCCGAAACAAATCCGGCAAGGCTCACAAACAAACCAATTAATCTAACCAACTGTCGGCTTCTTTTCAACTTTAATGCCATAAATTATAAAAATGGTTAAGCTTCTGTTAAACAACGCCTTAAAACGGCACAGGTTTTAGAAACATCGTAATTTCGTTAATGCCAATTTTTGTATTTTTGAAAAAAATTGCTTAAAACCTATGAAACATAAGATTGCCATTTTGCTGTTCTTTTTTAATGCGATGCTTTTTGCACAGACACTTCCGGTAAAAGTCAACGATCAGGTGCGCTACAATTCGGACAGCCGGTTGTTTTATATGTGGAATGAGGAAAAGGATGCCTATGATTTGCGCGACACCGAATTTGAAAATTCCATTATCGATATCCGGGAAATCGGCTCCAAAAGCAACGGCTATATTGTCATCAGCCTTACAGATGACGGTAAAGCGCGCACGTATCACGGTTCGATCATCTCGTTTAATATCGATGACGAAGGATTGTCTACTTGGGTGATGCGCTCCAAAAACGCCAGGGGAAAACTGGTTTTGAATCCGAAGAAAAAAACGCTGACCTATTCCTATGAAAGTAATGAAAAGCGCTATGTGAAGATTTTTATTTTCAGCATCGCCGAGGAAGATGAAGAGCAGAAATAAGCACACTCCTTATAATATACCACAAATCAAATGATACGATTGCTGTATAGAAAATTTTGCTGCTGCGCGATAATCCTGATTGGAATTTCCGCGAAAAGCCAGGTTTATATTCCGGCTTATGCGGCCGTGGCCGACCAATGTGCTGAGGCAAATATTCTTAGCAATCTGACCGATTTCCAGAATTTTGGCATCAAATACCGCGGAACCGCTGCGCAGGCGAATGCGTTGGCCTGGCTCGAAAGCAAATATGCGGCGTTTGGCTATACGGCTTCACAAATCCAGGAAGACAGTTACACGTATAGTGGCAGCACTTGCAAAAACCTCGTGATTACAAAAACGGGAACACTTTATCCGAATATTTTTGTGATTGTCGATGCGCATTACGACACGCTCAACGGACCGGGAACGAACGACAACGGGAGCGGAACGGCAATTTTGCTCGAAATGGCGCGGCTGATGGTGAATGTGCCGACGGACTATTCGATACGATTCATCCATTTTAGCGGCGAAGAAGACGGATTAAAAGGTAGCGGACATTATGTGAACAGTATCGTGAATGCGACCAATCCGAAGATGAATATCAGGCTTGTATTTAATATCGATCAGGTTGGCGGCGTTGCCGGAATGGTCAACAATACGATTACGTGCGAGCGTGATTTGAGTACGCCAACAAGCAATAACGCGGCGTCCAACACAATGACCAATGAGCTGATTACCTGTGTCGGACTTTATTCTTCGTTAAATACCAATCTTTCAAATGCCTATTCTTCAGATTATGTGCCGTTTGAAAACAATGGTGAAGTGATTACGGGCTTTTACGAAACGAACGAATCGACGCATCCGCATTCCAGTTCCGACACACTTGAAAACATGGACCCGGTTTATGTCTATAATGTTGCCAAAGCGGCAATTGGTGCGGTTCTGCATTTTGCAGTTGCGAGTGAAAGTGTCATTTTGGATGTCACGCAATCTGAAGCAAAGGACTACGAAGTGAAATGCTACCCAAATCCCGCAAAAAACCTGTTGAATATTAGCCGTGGCGACCTTACGGAAGATTATACTTTTAAATTGGCCGACAGTAACGGAAAAATGGTCATTACCCAAAAAATAACAAACCCCAAACCGGTAGAAACGATTCGGTTTGATTCGATTGCAACTGGTGTTTACAGTGCCATAATCGAAACGGAAACAAAACGGATCGTAAAGAAAATCCAGATCCAATAAAAAGCCTTCGGAACAGAAGGCTTTTTTGTTATAATTTCTCTTTGAGGTATTTTGCCGTAATCGAATCCTTGTTTTTCACCAGCTCTTCAGGTGTTCCGACGGCAAGGATTTTTCCACCATTTTCGCCACCTTCCGGACCAAGATCGATAATATGGTCGGCACATTTGATCAGGTCGAGGTTGTGTTCAATCACGATAATCGAATGGCCTTTGTCGATCAGCGCGTCGAAAGAAGCCAGTAATTTTTTGATATCGTGGAAATGCAAGCCGGTCGTTGGCTCGTCAAAAACAAACAGTGCTTTTTCCTTTGTTGAACCCTTTACAAGAAATGAGGCGAGTTTAATCCGCTGCGCTTCGCCGCCTGAAAGGGTAGAAGAGGATTGTCCGAGTTGCACATAACCCAATCCGACATCCTGCAAAGGTTGTAATTTCTGGACGATTTTAGCCTGTTTGCTTTCCTTGAAAAATGCAACCGCATCGTCGATGGTCATTGTCAGGATGTCGTCGATATTTTTGCCTTCGAAATAAATCTCGAGGATTTCCTTTTTGAATCTTTTGCCGTTGCAGGTGTCGCAAACCAGCTGTACGTCGGCCATAAAAACCATTTCTACATTGATGGAACCTTCGCCTTTACAGGTTTCGCATCGGCCGCCGTCCACATTGAATGAGAAATGTTTGGGCTGGTAGCCGCGGATTTTTGACAGTTTCTCTTTGGAATACAAATCACGGATATCGTCATAAGCTTTGATGTAAGTCACCGGATTCGAGCGCGAACTCCTGCCAATCGGATTCTGGTCGACGTATTCGATATGTTGTATTTTATGATAATAGCCGCGCATTTCGGTAAACTGCCCCGCTTTTTCACCTACGCCATCGATCTTTTTCTGCAGTGCCGGAAACAGGATTTTCTTCACCAAAGTGCTTTTTCCGCTGCCTGAAACGCCGGTGATTACGGTCAATACTTCCAACGGGAATTTCACATCCACATTCTGCAGGTTGTTTTCGCGCGCACCTAAGATTTCGATATAATTGCTCCATTTCCTGCGTTGGCGCGGAACTGCGATTTCCATTTTTCCGTTAAGGTATTGCGAAGTCAGCGAATCGGCTTTTAAAATTTCGTCATAAGTGCCTTGCGCGACAAGCTTTCCGCCGAAAGTCCCGGCTTCCGGACCGATGTCGATGATCATATCGGCGGCTTTCATGATGTCTTCGTCATGTTCGACCACGATGACCGTATTTCCGAGATCGCGAAGGGAAATCAATACGTTTATGAGCCGCTCGGTATCTTTCGGATGCAGGCCGATACTCGGTTCGTCGAGAATATACATCGAACCGACCAAGCTGCTTCCCAAAGAAGTCGCAAGGTTGATGCGCTGTGATTCGCCGCCTGAAAGCGAAGCGGAATTCCGGTTTAGGGTGAGGTAATTGAGCCCGACTTCAACAAGGAATTTCAAACGGTTGTTGATTTCAATCAGCAGTCTTTTGGCGACTTTCTGGTCAAATTCATTCAATTCCAATTCATTGAAGAAAGTCACGAGTTTCCTGATCGGCAAATCGACAAGGTCGGAAATCGTCTTCCCGCCAATTTTCACATACGAAGCCTCCACGCGCAGGCGTTTGCCTTTGCAGGACCAGCATTTGGTTTTTCCGCGGTATCTCGAAAGCATCACGCGGTTTTGGATTTTATAGTTTTTTTCCTCGAGTTCCCTGAAGAAAGCGTCAAGGCCCTGGAAATATTCGTTGCCTTTCCAGACAAGGTCTTTCTGTTCGTCAGCGAGTTCAAAATAAGGCTTGTGGATTGGGAAATCGAACTTGTAAGCGTTTTTGACGAGCTCATCGCGATACCAGCCCATGCTTTCGCCGCGCCACGGAAAAATTGCGTTCTCGTATACGGACAAGGCGGTGTTTGGAATGACCAACTCTTCATCGATACCAATAATGTTTCCGTAGCCTTCGCACACCGGACAGGCGCCGTATGGATTGTTGAAGCTGAAGAGATGCACGTTCGGCTCGAGAAACGAAATGCCGTCGAGTTCAAAATTATTGCTGTAAGAAAATCGTTTGTCCGAATCCAATTCCTGCAGGTAGCAAATGCCTTTGCCTTCGAAAAATGCGGTCTGCACGGCATCCGAAAGGCGGTTGAAGAATTCCTCTTCGTCCTTTACGACAATCCTGTCGATAATCAGGTAGACGGATTTATTCTTGAGGCCGGCATTGTCGAGTTCGTCCAGACGTATGGTTTCGCCTTCGACAAAAATCCTTGAAAAACCCTGCTGCAGCAAGACTTTTAATTTCTCCTCGATCGTCCTGCCTTTTTCGGGATAAATCGGTGCGAGGAGCAGCCATTTGCTGTCTTGTTCGAATGTCTTGACGTCGTCCATGACGTCGGTGACGGTGTCTTTTTTGACTTCCTGCGCGGAAACCGGTGAAAAGGTCTTTCCGATCCTTGCATAAAGCAATTTGAGGTAATCGTAAATTTCTGTTGAAGTACCGACGGTGGAACGCGCATTGGTCGTATTGACTTTCTGCTCGATTGCAATTGCGGGTGCGATGCCTTTGATGTATTCTACTTTTGGCTTGTCGAGGCGGCCTAAAAACTGGCGTGCATAGGAAGACAAGCTTTCTACGTAACGGCGCTGCCCTTCGGCATATAAAGTATCGAATGCGAGCGATGATTTTCCGGAGCCCGAAAGCCCGGTAATCACGACCAGTTTGTTTCTGGGAATGGCGACATCAAGGTTCTTGAGGTTGTGCACCTGCGCACCTTTGATGATGATATTTTTCTTTGGTTCGAGCGTGGCAATATCCTGGGTTTTCATAGCAAATAAGTGAATGTTTGCAAAGGTAATTAATTATGGAACAGTTTGATTTGGATAGCGATTACAATTTTGTGTTAATGTAAAGCCGGTTTCACGCTCTTTTGTTGTGGATGCAGGTTATATTCACTAAAACAAAGCAACCAAATATTATTATCCAGGAATTGAGAAGGAAATAGTATAAAAAAAATGATAAAATTGTTTATTATTGTATTATAACTGTTAAATGTTGGAATAATATTTGTTTTCTATTTTTTAATTATGCTATATTTGGGTATTAATTAATCAAACTTTAACATTGCGCCTATAATAAAAAACTACTTTTTAGAGATAATCTCAAAATTCAAACAAAACTAAAAGGTAATTTTATGGCTAATGTTCAAACCCCAGACGCTTTATTGGTGAAAAGTTATGTTGCAGGTGACGAAAGTGCTTTAGCGACATTAATCAGTAGGCATGAATCAAAAATTTACGGTTTCATCTATTCTAAAATAGCCGACCGTGATATTTCAGACGATATTTTCCAGGACACTTTCATTAAAGTGATTAAAACCCTGAAATCCAATTCCTATAACGAAGAAGGCAAATTCCTTCCTTGGGTGATGCGTATCGCACACAACCTGATCATCGACCATTTCAGGAGAAACAAGAAAATGCCGATGTTTCGCGAAACAGACGAGTTCTCTATTTTTTCGATCATGACCGATAATTCGATGACGATTGAAAACCAGATGATTTCCGATCAGGTCGAAAGGGATTTGAAAAAACTAATCGAAGAGCTTCCGCAGGACCAGAAAGAAGTATTGGTGATGCGAATCTACCAGGACCTAAGTTTCAAGGAAATCTCAGAACTCACAGGCGTTTCCATCAATACGGCCTTAGGCAGAATGAGATACGCACTAATGAACCTCAGAAAGGTAATCGACAAGCATCAAATTATTTTGACCAACTAATAATATTTAAAATAATATTGCGTTGTAGTATGAACGAACAACAAATACTGCAATATGGCAAAAATTTACTCTAAAAAAACATTAGTTACCAGTTCCATGAAACCTAAAAAAGAGACCATATCTTTTTTATTAAGTTACTCCAAAGCACTGAGCTTTTATAAAGTGGGTAAAATGAATATTGAAACGATAGCTAATTAAGAAAACATCCCGATACTCATCGGGATGTTTTTTTATAATATTCCTCCAACACCGATTTTCTTCCAATTTTTTTGGTAATGATGTCATTTTCCAGATTCCAGCCACGCGCAGGCGAATATTCCCTGCCGTACCAGATGATCTGAAGATGCAGTTCATTCCACAATGCTTTCGGAAAAACGGCTTTTGCATCTTTCTCGGTCTGAACCACATTTTTCCCGTCCGACAATCCCCAACGGTACATCAACCGGTGAATGTGCGTATCAACCGGAAACGCAGGAATACCAAAAGCCTGACTCATCACAACGCTCGCCGTTTTATGCCCAACCGCAGGCAGTTCTTCCAAACCTTCAAAACTCTGCGGCACCTCACCGTTGTATTTGTCGATCAGGATTTGCGAAAGCCCGTGGATGCCTTTCGATTTCATCGGAGACAATCCGCACGGACGGATGATTTCCTTGATTTCCTCCACAGTCATTTTCACCATGTCATACGGATTGTCGGCCTTTGCAAACAATAACGGCGTAATCTGGTTCACGCGCACATCCGTACATTGTGCCGAAAGCAACACCGCAATCAGCAAAGTGTAAGCGTCTTTGTGATTCAATGGAATCGGGACTTCGGGATAGATTTCTTTTAACGTATTTATAACAAATGTGGCACGCTCCTTTTTGGTCATTTATGACTAAATTTGATTCGCATAAAAATAGGATAATTTTATCGATGTGCCTAATCCGGCTGTCCGCTGTATCTTTTGTTGCTTAAAGAAAGCAACAAAAGGATGCCGCTTCCATCCGGGGCAAAAGCGTTCAACATTCAAAATTCGTTGTTCAACATTGAACATTTTTTTATTTTCGAACTTTTAAAATGTTGAACCAATGAATGTTGAATAACGAATAATGAAATAAAAACAACCAACATGACAACACTAAAAAAGGGCGATCCGGCACCCGATTTCTCCGGCTTCGACCAGGACGGAAAGTTCCGCCAACTCGAAGATTACAAAGGCAAGAAACTCGTCGTGTTCTTTTATCCGAAAGCCGATACGCCCGGCTGTACCGCCGAAGCCTGCGATTTGCGCGACAATTACGAACGGTTCCAGGCCAACAATTACGAACTCCTTGGCGTGAGCGCCGACGCCCAAAAGAAACAGGCGAAGTTTAAGGAGAAATTCAAATTCCCATTCCCGCTTTTGGCCGACGAAGACAAAGAAGTCATTAATGCATTTGGCGTCTGGGGCCCGAAAAAATTCATGGGAAGAACTTACGACGGAATTCACCGTACAACTTTTGTCATCGACGAAAACGGTATCATTGACGAAGTGATTTCCGATGTAAAAACCAAGGACCACGCGGCACAAATCCTGAAATAATACTTAAAAAGTTTCCCGGAACTAACAACTTGTTCACGTGTGTAAAAAAGATGATTAAACCCTAAGATTTTTTTGCCGAAAATCAAGCACGGTTCAGGTTTCTTTGACGCACGGTTTTACTTTATCAAACCGCGCCTTTTACTTTATTAAACCTGTTGGTTTCAGTTTTGAAAACGTACTTGGTTTTAATGACCGAATCCAAGTAGGTTTTCGTTTCTGAAACCAAGTACGTTTCAGAAACTGTTTCTAAGTACTCCAACAAAACTGAAAATTTGCGAACAGCTGATTTTGCTTGGATTTTTAAATTTAGGATGGCGTTAGAAAATGTAATTTATCACGCCGTGGAAAGGTGTTTTTTGCAAGGTCGAAATTGCACAAAATTCAAAAAAAAGCCGGAAATCACTTTCCGGCTTTTTATATAATTGAATGTTATTTCGTCTTTTCCAAAACCTTGTTCGGATCGTAGCCAAACAATTGGTGTTCTTTGATTAATTCAGCGATACCTTGTGGCAGCATTGGCTCCCAGCCCGGTTTTCCGTCGCTGATCATTTTTAAAACTTCACGCGAGAAGACTTCCAAAGTGTGCGGATCGAAGTCGTTAATGTCGACTACTTTTCCGTTGAATTTAAAGAATTTATACAATTCCTTCATTCGTGGATGCACTTTCAGGTTTTCAGAATTGATGATTTCGCCTTCTTCATTCACCATCGGATACAGGAAAACTTTCAAGTCACGGTAGAACAATTTACCGAAAGCTTCGAGGATTCCGCCGCTCAGATGGCGGTAATATTTCTCATCGAAAATATCGACCAGATTGTTGACGCCCATCGCCAATCCCATACGGGCTTTGGTATAGCTCGAGAAATATTCGACCACTTTGTAATATTCCTGGAAATTTGAGATCATTACGGTCTGGCCAAGCGAACACAGCAATTCAGCCCTGTCCATGAAATCGCGTTCGTCGATTTCGCCTTCCGAACGCAAATTGGAAAGTGTAATCTCAAAAACTACCAACGTATTTTCCTTGCTGACCTTGCTTTCCTCGAGGAACATTTTGAGAGATTTCTCATACATGTCCATATTGACTTTCGTCACCGGACGGAAACTTCCGCGCAAAGCGAGGATATTTTTCTTGTAGAGGATCGCTGCAGGCAAAATGTTTTTCCCTTCCGGGTCGAACATCACCGCGTCGGTCATCCCGTTTTTAACGAGCTGCAAGCTCATCAATCGGTTATCGACATCGGCAAAACGCGGTCCGGCAAAATTGATCGTATCGATTTCCAACTGGTCCTTGTCCAAATGGTCATACAGATAACGCAGTAATTTTTTCGGGTCGTTGTACTTATAATAGGCACCGTAAATGAGGTTTACGCCAAGAATCCCGAGGGTTTCCTGTTGCAAACGCGCATCGGTTTCTTTAAATCGTATGTGGAGTGTGATTTCGTTGTAATCTTCGTCTGGCTCGATCTGGTATTTGATCCCGACCCAGCCGTGGCCTTTGAATTGCTTGGCGAAGTCAATCGTAGCGACCGTATTGGCATAACTGAAGAACATCTTATTCGGATGTTTCTCACGGCTCAAACGTCTTTCGATCAGGTTGACTTCGTGCGTCAGCATTTTTTTAAGCCGACTTTCGGTGACATATCTTCCGTCTTCCTCAACGCCATATATCGCGTCGCTGAAATCCTTATCGTAGGCCGACATGGCTTTCGCGATGGTTCCTGACGAGCCTCCGGATCTGAAAAAGTGCCGTACTGTTTCCTGTCCGGCGCCAATTTCGGCAAAGGTTCCGTAGATATTGTCGTTGAGATTGATTCGCAGCGCCTTGTCCTTAACTGAAGGAATTGTTTCGATGACCTTGTCACCTTTTAATTTTATTTCAATGTCCATTTTTATATATCACTGTCAACACGACAAAGTTAATAATTTGGGGCTCTAATAAAAGATAATAATCTTATTTTTGTAAAAAAATAACATACTTTGAAGGTATATTTTTTAGGCACGGGAACTTCTCAGGGCATTCCGGTAATCGGAAGCGACCATCCGGTTTGTAAAAGTGATGATTATAAAGACAAAAGGTTGCGCGTTTCCATTTGGATTTCATGGGACAATTTTTCTTTTGTGGTCGATTGCGGTCCGGATTTCCGCCAGCAGATGCTCCTTTCAGGCTGCACTAAAATCGACGGGATTATCTATACCCACGAGCATTCCGACCATACTGCCGGCATGGACGACATCCGCCCGTTCAATTTCCGCCAGGGACCGATGCCGGTTTATGCGCACCGACGCGTCATTGAAAACCTTTCCAAACGGTTCGACTATATTTTTGAGACGGCCAATAAATATCCGGGAGCGCCTTCGGTCAATGCGATTGAAGTGATCAATAACCAGCCTTTTTCTATTGGCGACAAGACCGTAATCCCAATCAATGTCCATCATGGTGGCCTGCAGGTTTTTGGCTATCGCATCGATGATTTCGCCTATCTGACCGATGTCAAGACCATCGAAAATTCCGAAATCGAAAAACTCAGGGGCGTAAAGGTTTTGGTTATAAACGCCTTACGAGAAGAAGCGCACCATTCGCATTTTAATTTGCAGGAAGCGCTCGATTTCATAACTTTGGTGCAGCCCGAAAAGACATACCTGACGCACATCAGCCACACTTTCGGCTTCCATGAAAGCATACAGCAGAAATTGCCCGAAAATGTATTCGTGGCTTATGATAACCTAGAAATTTATATATAGAAATGAAAAAATCCCTATTCCTGTACCTGTTTATCCTCGCCGCACTGATGAATGTTTTTACCTACATGTATTTCAGCAAAGAGGCCGCTTTTGAAAAGGACCAGCATGAAAAACTGACCAAAAAATTCACCGACAGCATCAACGCCATCCATGAAAAATCCGGAGACGCCAATTATTTTTCGCTCGAAACGAACGATAAGGCGCAGGATTATTTTACCAATACGACTTATGACAAGGTGATTCCGCTGGTGACCGAAAAACTCATGGACCTGAACAACAACCCTAAAGGGAATCCTTATACCGGGCAGGACCAGATTGGCGCACAAAAATTCATCTTCAACAAGATTAAAATCCTGAACCACCGCTGGATTATCGCCGATTACAGCGACGGCGAATATTGGGGTGAAGCATTGCTCAAATATTTCCTCAACGACGACGGAACGGTTTCCTACGAAACGATCCAGTCGGTTTTGTACCAGAAATAATAGTTTTTTAAGGGAAGTTGTTTTGCGTGAAGGATGGCAGCGAAAATCCTTTTCCCGTCAGTTCGAGTGCGCCTGAAAGGCGTGTATCGAGAACACGGAAAAGATTGTAGCGAACAGCCTGACCCTCAGGGGCACGCCCAATTTTTTCTATTATTTCTTCCTCAGCCAATCCCGGAAATCAAAAAAGTTCTGTGGCGAAACGCCATGCCCGACCGGATATTCCTTATACACGTTTTCGATGCCCAGTCTATCGAGGAATGGTTTGGTCTTCCGCGCCCAATCCACAGGAATCACCTGATCGACGGTGCCGTGCGAAGCGAAAATCCGAAGATTGGAAAAATCATTTTCCATGAAATTTTCAACCGCCATTTCGCCATTCACATACCCGCTCATCGCAACGACCTGCTGCACTTTTTCGGGATACGAAAACGCGACGGCATAGCTCAGAATCGAGCCCTGGCTAAAACCGACCAAAGTCACTTTCTCCTTGTCGATCGGATAGGCGGCGAGCAATTCGTCGATAAAACCAGCAACGAGTTCGCGTGATTCAATCGCCTGTCCGATATTGGAGAATTTGTTTTCATTGGCATCAAAATCAATCGCATACCAGGCATAACTTCCGTATTGCAAATCATAAGGCGCACGTGCAGAAACGACATAATATTCTTCCGGAAGTTCCGGTGCAAACGAAAATAAATCGGCGTCATTGCTGCCATAACCGTGAAGCAACAGCAACAGCGGATTTTTATCGCGCTTCACTTTCGGCTCCCGGATCAGGTATTCTAAAGATAAATTCATGGTAAATTAAGATATGCCTTTCAGCCATTTTTGAAAGAAGTTGCCCAGGATCGGAATCGGTGTCGTTTCTCCCCTGATCGCCCCATAAAGGCCAAAAGACCAAAGCACGGAAACGAAAATCCACATCGCGACAGAAATCTGCGGCGAATCAAACGGACTGACGATGAGCCCGAGCGAGACAAATAAGATCGACAAGCCCAAAGCCTGCCGGATGTGAAACGAGGCAAAAGCATTCTTATTTTCGCCATTCATCGACATCGCGATAAAAATGCCAACAATCAGGATATAACTGGTGATGGCGGCAGATTTTCCTTCTTCGATTGGATTGTTCATGCGTAATTTATTGCAGGATGAGTTTTCCCTGATTGTATATCCCGTAAACTTTCCCTTTCATTTTCATGTTGAGGAATGCAGAGTTTTTCGATTTGGATAAGATATTTTCTTTGGTGAACGTCCAGTTTTCCCCGGGATTGAAAAGCGTCAGGTTTGCTTTTGCGCCTTCACCGACATTTTGGTTTTCGACAGAAAAAATGGTCTTTCCAAAGGTTAGTTTTTCAACAACGGTTTCCAAAGGCAAAACAGTCAGCAGTGCGCCGAAAGCGCTTTCGAGCCCGATCGTGCCGTTTTTGGCCAGATCGAATTCCATTTTCTTATGTTCGATATCGATCGGATTATGATCGGAGGTAATCATGTCGATTGTTCCGTCTTTAACGCCTTTTAGCAATGCTTTCCGGTCGGAATCGGTTCGCAGCGGCGGCGCGACTTTATATCTCGTGTCAAAACCGTCCAGCTTTTCATCGGTCAATGTCAGATGGTGCACCGAAACGCTGCAGCTCGCCTGCAATCCTTTCGCTTTCGCATCCTTAATCAGCTGTACCGATTTTGCGGTGGAAATCGTCGGGATATGCAATTTCCCACCGGTATATTCAAGTAAAAATAAATTTCGGGCAACCTGTAATTCTTCTGCCAAAGCCGGAATTCCTTTCAGTCCCAACCGTGTAGAAACGATGCCTTCATTGGCAACGCCGCTGCCTTTGATTTTCTCATCCTGGCTGTAGGCGATGAGGAGTCCGTCAAAATCCTGGACATATTGCAACGCGATTTTGAGCAGATTGGGGTTCTCCAAGTTTTTATTATAATCCCCGAAAGCAATCGCCCCGGCATTTTTCATATCAAACAGTTCTGCCAAATCTTTCCCTTCAGAATCTTTGGTCAGTGCGCCAATTGGAAACAATTGCGTAGCCGCACCTTTTGCCTTGAAATTCACAAAATTAACCTGCGACTGGTTGTCGATCACCGGAAAAGAATTCGGCTGCAGCGCAATCGCCGTAAAGCCGCTTTTTGCCGCGACGTCCAATCCGTTGGCGATGGTCTCGCGGTCTTCAAAACCGGGTTCGCCAAGTGAAACGCTGCTGTCAAACCAACCTTGCGAAACATGCAGGTTTTCATACCTGATTTCGGGTAACTTTTTGGGGTTTGGCAATTGGTTTCCGATTTTTATAATCGTCCCGTTTTCGATTTGCAAATCCACAACCTGGTTATGGAAAGTGCTTTTCGGGTCGATGATTTTGGCAGTTCTGATGATTAGGTTCATTTTACCAATTTTTGAATGAGTAGTTCGGTGACTAAAAATAAAAGGGTCAAAATAACAAACCACCTCCAGATTTCATTGTCTGTGCGGTTGGTTTGGAGTGTGTCAAAAACAGCATCGATGGTTTCGGCAGACTTGAATCCGGAAACCAAATCAGCATTGTTTTGGGTTAAATCACTTTCAGTTCTGTCGTAATTGAAACTGATGTTTTTCAGCAATTCCTCCTGCTTAAAGATACCGAAATTTCCGGCCTGTCCGGGATATTCGTTGAAGGTCAGTTTGACCTTGTTGTTTAAAATCTGCTGTATCGGAATAAACTTCTCATCGGTATTTTTTACCGAAACGATTTCGTCTTTCGACAATAGGGCGTCGATAAAAAACGGTTTGTTTTCCCCAATCGGAATGGCAATAATCCCTGTTTTCCGGCTGCTTTGCGACATATTGTAAAACGTCGGGACAATCAGCGGCGAGTTCTGGAAATTCGAATTTTCCTTATTGATCGCCGCCGCAAAAATATAAACCGCCGAAACCGGATTCTGGATTCCCGTCAGGAAAGCGCTTTGGTCTTCATAGCTCAAAGCCGCGGGTGAAGCGGAGCTGATTACAAATGAGGTTTTGGTTTCGGGATATTGGAAATTATCGATTTTCTTCTCGAAGACCGAACTGAACAACGGATGGCTGAAATTGATTCTGGTCACCAGCTTTTCCGTAGTCGCCAACGATTTGAATTGGACCGCCCCGAAATTCGCCAAAAAAGCATTGAGGTTTGAAACCTGGCTTTCGGTCGACGGGATTACAATCAGGTTTCCGCCTTTCTCAACAAATGATTTGAGCGTGGTTTGCAGCGCCTGCGGGATATCTTTGAGTTCGTTGAGTACAATCGCATCCTGTTTTTCGAGCAGGTTGTAATCAAGTTCAGATAAAGTAAAGTTGTTAAAATTGAACTCGTCGTTCGTATAAATCCGTTTGAGGAAATTGCTTTTTTCAGCGTCGCCAATACCGATTATATTGAGTTTTTCAGGTTTTGAAATGCTGAAATACAATTTGTTGTCGTATTCCAAACCATTGTCGACAATCGAAGCGTAACCGTTAAAATCTGCTTTCGGAATGGTAAAACTGATGTCTTTTTCCTTTGTGTCGAATTGGACGAGTGTTTTGGCAATCAGCTTATTGTTATTGTACAGCGCAACGGGAATGTCTTTAAAATCTTCCCCGTATGCCTTCAGTTTTATTCCGATATCATAGAAATTATCGAGTGTCTGTCTGATGTAAACGCTGTCGATCGAAATATTGTTTTTTTGTTCGGCCTTCGGAATGATGAAATAGGTATTCGAATCGGGATTGATGTTTTTGAGTTGTTTCTGCTGCAAACCGACCGCATCCGTAATCACTATAATATCTTTATCAAAAACGGATTTCTTAGATCTTATTTTCGCCAGTTGCTGGTCGAGTTCGAATGGGGAAGCACTATAGGTAAGGTTCTGGAGGTCTTTCCGAATTGATTTGATATCAGTATTCCAGTAGTTTTCAGAATTTGTGATCAGTGAAAAATTCCGGTTTTCAGGAGCGCTTTCCAGTAAGTCCTGAACCGCGCGTTTGAGAAGCTCGCCTTTCTTGCCTTTGGCCTGCATACTGAAAGAATTGTCGAGGACGATGTACATCTCATTGGTCGCATTGTTGCTGTCCTTCGCCTTGAAAAACGGCTGTGCGAACGCAATGATGATACAGGCTAAAAGCAGCATTCTTGTGGCAAGCAGCAGCCATTTCTTGAGTTTGGAGCTTTTTCTGGTTTGGATGGAAAGCTCCTTGAGGAAGCGCACATTCGTAAAATATTCTTTCTTGAAGCGGCGCAATTGGAATAAATGAACCAGGATTGGAATAACCAGTAGAAATAAGAAGTATAGAATTTCCGGGTGTTTAAAATGCATTCCGATTTAGAATTTACTTCACTATGAAGCTTTATTTTTTTAAAGCGGAGTTCAGTGAACGCTCCACATTTGTCAAAAATACGATTTTTTCTGTTTTCAGAAGTTGAATTTTCAAATTTTAAATGCTGAAAAACTTACTTTTGTTAGCCTAAGAAAACCGCCATGAAAAAACTTGCCTTACTGATGACAGTCCTCTTCTGTCTTGCCCATATGAATGCGCAGGAAAAGCATTATAATTTACTTGTGGGGACGTATACGAATTCGTGTAAAAGCGATGGGATTTATGTGTACGATTTCAATTCGGGAACTGCCGATTTCAAACTCAGAAACTCCTCGGATAAAATTATCAATCCAAGTTACCTGACGGTTTCAGCAGATTTGAAGAAATTGTATAGCGTAAATGAAGACGGTAATAAAAGTACGATAAGCGCTTTTAATTTTGATGCCAAAACCGGAAAGCTCAATTTCATCAACAAGCAAAATTCCGAAGGTGCCGATCCTTGCCACATTATAAACGACGCGAAAAATGTGATTGCTGCAAATTATTCGGGCGGGACGATTTCGGTTTTCGGAAAAAATGCCGATGGAAGTTTAACTGCGGCGAAACAGGTTGTATCACACGAAGGCCATTCTGTCAATAAAAAGAGGCAGGAAAGTCCGCATGTTCATATGGTTCAGTTCACGCCCGACAATAAATACATTCTGGCAAACGATCTGGGAACCGACCGGATTTATGTTTACCAGTACCAGCCCGATTCAGAAAAGGAAATATTAAAATTCAAAGATTCCGTTCCAATGAAATCCGGAAGCGGCCCGCGTCACATGGCATTCGGCCCCAACGGAAAATTTATTTACTTACTACAGGAACTCGACGGCACGCTGACCGTTTTCGCTTACGCTGACGGAAAACTCAAACGGATTCAGGAAACGATAGTTGCAGCAAAGGATTTTATGGGTGAAAACAGTGCGGCGGCGGTTAAAATTTCAGCTGACGGAAAATTCCTGTATGCGACCAACAGGGGAGAAGCCAATACGATTTCGATTTTTTCGATTGATGCAAAAGGGAAATTGACGCTGCTGAAAACGATTTCAACCGGAGGAAAAGGGCCGCGTGATTTTGCAATCGATCCAAGCGGGAATTATGTTTTGGTTTCACACCAATATTCAGACAATATCGTAATTTTCAATCGCGACCAAACGACGGGATTGCTTACGGATAGTGGGAAAAGGATTGAATTGTGTTCGCCGGTTTGTTTGGTGTTTACGGCAGAATAAATTTTTTAGCCACGAATTACACGAATTTCCACGAATTCAATTCGTGGAAATTCGTGTAATTCGTGGCTGATCTTATTTCTTCTTATTCCGCTTCTTATTCTGCTCGCGCAGCATATTGCGGTTTACCGATCCGTGCGTTTTCTTTTTGGTTTTTGAAGGGCCGCCAAGGTTGACTTTCTTATTCTTCTCCGATTTTTCATGAAACGCACCGTCGCCGTCAAGCTTCGGTTTTTTCATCAGGAATTTGATTTTTTCCTTTTCTTTTTCGGGACCGATCAGAAGCGTGGAGATTTCAACTTCCGAAGGGAAATCATGAATGGCCAATTCCATTTCCATCAGTAATTCGATTTCAATCTTCATTTCCTGTTCGCGTTGCGTAACAAAACTCAAAGCGGTTCCGTCGGCATCGGCACGCCCGGTTCTTCCGATCCGGTGCATGTATTGTTCGGGCATTTCAGGCATCTCGAAATTGATCACATGCGTGATATCCGAAATATCGAGTCCGCGCGCCATGATGTCGGTAGTGATGAGTCCGCGCAAATTCCCTTCCTGGAAACGCGCCATCGTATTCAAACGGTAATTCTGTGATTTATTGGAATGGATGACGCCAAATTCACCCGGAAAATCACTGTCGATACGCTCATGAAGCATATCGGCGATTTTCTTATTGTTGACAAAAACCAGCACGCGCGACATCGATTCGTCATTTTGGAGCAAGTGTTTGAGCAGGTTGATTTTCGTATTGAAATTGGGCACATTATAAGTGATCTGTGTGATGTTTTCCAACGGCGTTCCCGACGGCGACAAAGTCACTTCTTCAGGGAAATCGAAATAATCATTGAGGATTTCGTCCACCTCATCGGTCATCGTTGCAGAGAAAAGGATATTTTGCCTTTTGACGCGCATCATCGCTAAGATTGCAGTCAGCTGCGGGCGGAAACCCAGATTCAGCATTTCGTCAAATTCGTCAATCACGAGTTTCTGCGTTTCCTCAAAGCGGATGACATTATCCAAGGCGAGATCCATTGTTCTTCCGGGCGTACCGACCAAAATGTCGATACCTTGATAAACGGCTGTTTTTTGGGTGTTGATGTTGACGCCGCCATAGATTCCGAGCGTCCGGATCGAAAGGTACCTGGTTAGTTTCTCAACCTCTTCCACAACCTGTACGACCAGTTCGCGGGTTGGCACAAGGATGACGATCCTGGGTGTTTCCGTTGGCGTAAACTTATACAGTTTGAGTAGCGGCAGCAGGTAGGCAAATGTTTTTCCGGTTCCGGTTTGCGCAATTCCCATCATATCGCGTCCCGACATGATGACGGCAAACGATTTTTCCTGGATTGGTGTTGGAGTTGTGAATCCCAAATCATCAATCGCTTTTTGTACGGATTTTGGAAGGTTGAATTGTTCAAAAGTGGCCATCTGCATATATTTTGTGCAAAGGTACGCATTTAATCGCTTTGATATTTTGGAAGTAATACATCAAGATTCAGCTAAATATTTAGCGAATATGTCATTTTAGTTTTAAAATATTTGTACATATAACAAGAAATATCTTAAAATTTATAGATTATTTCATTTTGTAGTATGGAATTGCGGATAAAATCATTAATTTTCGGTAAAATATAGAACCAGCTAAAATCAATACCATGCGGCAAGGTAAAATAAGCAACAATTTATTATTCACGCAGCAGCATTTTGATTTGCTGGCAACGCTGTACAGATCGTCTATAAATGATTACCATTCTGCCAGGAATGTTTACGAAGTCATTACCGAAACCGCGGCAAAAGGGCTTTACATTGACCGCGCCAGTTTTTGGAGAATTGCAGAAGACCGGCTCATCTGCCAAAACTTATTCGACAGCGTCAGCGGAAAGCATTCCATCGAAAAAGATTTGCCTGCATGCGCGCTTCCCAATTATTTCAAGGCTTTAAAAGAAGGCATCGCTATTGTCGCCGATGATGTGCTGACCAACGAATATACGAAGGAACTCAAAGATTTATACCTCATTCCACATGGAATAACCGACATGCTCGACCTGCCAATCCGCGAAAACGGCGTATTGATTGGCGTGCTGTGCTGCGAACACCGCGACGATCCCAGAACATGGAGCGCTTCCGATTTGGCTTTTGCCCGTGCATTGGGCGATATCATGACGTTGCTCGTCGAACAATGCAAACGCCGGATGGCCGAACTTGAGATTGAGAAACTGTATGCCATCTCCAAAAAACTCAACGAGAAACTGCTCGATTTCACCTATATCATTTCGCACAACATCCGTTCGAATACCAGCAATATGTCGATGATCATCGACCTGATCGACGACACGGAAATCCTCGAGGAGAAGCGCGAATATTTCCAACTGCTCAAGGAAAGCAACAACAAGCTTTCGGATACGATCCATTACCTTAATGAAACGATCAGTATCCAACTCGGGTCTAAAGAGAGCAAGGTGAAACTGAATCTCAAATCCGAAATCGAGAAAACCTTATTGGGCGTTAACGGCATTATCAAAAAGGAACACGCCACCATTAAGATTGCGTTACCCGAAGGTATGGAAATCAGGACCATCCCTTCGTATTTTGAAAGCATCATGTTCAACCTGATTACGAATGCGATCAAATACAAATCACCCGAGCGCAACCCGGTGATTGAAATTACTGCGAAAAGAACCAATTCCAAAACCGTAATCCTTGTCAGTGACAACGGCGTCGGGATCGACCTGCATAAAAACAAGAATAAGATTTTCGGGATGTATAAAACCTTTCACGGCAATAACGACGCGGTCGGGCTCGGCCTTTTCATGACCAGAAACCATGTGGAAGCATTGGGCGGAACGATAGAAGTGGAAAGTGAAATGGGTAAAGGGTCAACGTTTAAGGTCGTTCTCTAATGCAGCAGATCAGCCAAATATATATTATTGACGATGACGATATCTTTGTTTTTGTGCTCAAAAAATTGCTGCAGAAAACAAAGCGTTTCCATGACATTATCGATGTAAGGAACGGATCGGAGGCGATAGAATTACTCACGGTCCAACATGCTGCAAATGCAAAATTGCCCGAACTGATTTTTCTCGACCTCAATATGCCGATCCTTGATGGCTGGCAATTCCTCGATGAAGTCGAAAAGCTACCGTTTAAGGATGAACTCAAAATCTACATCATTTCTTCTTCAATCGATCCGAAGGAAATCGAAAAGTCCAAAGAATACTCCACCGTCAGGAGCTTCGTCTCCAAGCCGGTGACAATGGAATGGCTCCATAAGATATCGGGCTAGAATTTCTCAAAAACGCCCAATCCGAACAGCGCAAAATCATATTTCACCGGATCGGCTGCGTCGAAACGGCGCAATTGCGAATCGAGCTCCGCCAAAGCTTTCCCGTCGTTTTGCGTCCGTGTCAGCAAGCCCAGTTTGCGCGCCACATTCCCCGAATGCACATCAAGCGGGCAAGACAAGAGCGAAGGCGAAATTCCTTTCCAGATGCCCAGATCGACGCCTTTGTTGTCTTTTCGAACCATCCAGCGCAGGAACATGTTGATGCGTTTGGCGGCCGAATTGTTCATCGGGTCCGAAATGTGCTTTTGCGTGCGGCTCTGGTGTTCGATCTCAAAAAACAGGCGTTTGAATTCAGAAATGCTCGGCTGTAAACTATCCGTTCCTTGGTTATCGGTGAATACTTTTTCAGGTCCGCCATGGTTTTGATAAATGTGTTTCAGCCCTTTCATAAAAGTCGAAAAATCGCCACCGTTAAAGGTACGGTGCACAAAATTCTCAAGCCTTTCCAAATCATTTTCCGAATGCGACATCACAAAATCATACGGCGAATGGCCCATGATGACCATCATTTTATGCGCGTTTTGGATAATCATCTTGCGGTTTCCCCATGCAATCGTCGCACTCAAAAATCCCGCAATCTCGATGTCTTCCTTTTGCGAAAAGAGATGTGGAATCTGTATCGGGTCGCTCTCGATAAAATTCGGGTTGTTGTAAAGCGCGGCTTTCTCGTCGAGAAAAGATTGGAGTTCTTGGAAGTTCATTTTCAGGAGCTTTTTGCTTCGCCCGTTCGCTCTTTTTTAGGAGCTCGGGTCCCGCTTTCCGCTGCAATCTTTTTTCGGTTGATTGCTTCGCTTTCGCTCGCAATGACAACCTCAAAAAGGATTTTCGCTTCAATCGGGGCTAGGGCATTAATACTATTAAGAAAATTTAGTTGTTGCTGATCAATCCGTCCACCATCACGAGCTTGCGGTCGGCCATATTCGCCAATTCCTCATTGTGCGTCACGATTACGAACGTCTGCCCGAACTCGTCGCGCAATTTAAAGAACAGCTGGTGCAGGTTCTCCGCCGACGCCGTATCGAGATTCCCCGAAGGCTCATCGGCAAAAATAATCGCCGGCTTGTTGATCAACGCCCTGGCTACGGCAACGCGTTGCTGCTCGCCGCCTGAAAGTTCGCTTGGCTTGTGGTCCATCCTGTGCGAAAGTCCAAGGTAATCCAATAATCTTTTGGCCTCGGTTTCGGTTTCCGATTTGGATTTATTGGCAATGAACGCCGGAATGCAGACGTTTTCCAAAGCCGTAAATTCAGGCAAAAGTTGGTGGAACTGAAAAATAAACCCGAGGTTCCCGTTCCTGAATTTCGACAGGTTCCTGTCGTTCATCTTCAGCACATCCTCGTCATTGATGAGTAGCTGCATATCGTTGTGCATACTCGGTTTGTCGAGCGTACCGAGAATCTGCAGCAACGTGGTTTTCCCGGCTCCGGAAGCGCCGACAATCGAAACAATCTCACCTTTTTGGATGTGCAGGTCGACGCCTTTGAGCACCTGTAGCTGGTCGTAATATTTATTGATATTTTTCGCCTGGATCATTGTGGAAACAATTTTTACAAAGAAACAAACATTTTGGATAGGTTTAAATCTTTGCCTTTGGTTTCTGTGATAAAGTTTCGTTAACGCCATTTTATACCGTTTGATTAATGGCTAAATTTGGGTTCAATTCAAATCCACGTAAAAATGAATTCAGATCATGCAATGGAAACGGCGACTTTTGCCGGTGGCTGCTTCTGGTGTACAGAAGCCGTTTTTTTAGAACTCGACGGTGTACAATCGGTCAAATCAGGTTACATCGGTGGCCGCACCATCAATCCAACTTACAAAGAGATATGCACCGGCGAAACCGGACATGCCGAGGCCATCGAAATTACCTTCGATCCCCAAAAATTATCCTATGAAGAACTGCTCCGGATTTTCTTCGCCACACACGACCCGACAACGATCAACCGCCAGGGTAACGATTTTGGCACGCAATACCGCAGCGAGATCTTTTACCACAATGAGACACAAAAACAACTGGCCGAAGATTATATCGCCCAGCTCACCGAAGCCAATACGTATGGCAAAAAGGTAGTGACCAAACTCTCGGCCGCAACTACTTTTTATGTAGCTGAAGATTACCACCAGAATTACTACAGCCGCAATAAAGATGCAGGGTATTGTGCTTATGTGATTACACCGAAAGTGGAAAAAGTGCGCGAAAAATTCAAGGAAAAACTCAAACAATAAACCATGCTTTTAGGTAACGAGATACCATCCGATTATTCCCGGGAGAAAATGAAAAACCTTTTTCTGGGTTTGCTGTTTGACGGTATCGGCATGCTGTCTTTTACGGTTATCGGTATCGGTGAATTCAGCGATGTGATCTGGGCGCCGATAGCCGCTTACCTGATGGCGAAAATGTACAAAGGCATACCGGGTAAAATTGCAGGCGGATTTGCTTTCCTTGAAGAGATTATCCCGTTTACGGATTTCATTCCGTCGTTTACCATGATGTGGATTTACAATTACCTGCTCAAAAAGCAGCCGCAGGAAGTGTCCTGATTTATTTGAACAGCAGGCCGAAACTCAACCGGTTGAGCATCTTTTTCCCAAATTTAACGAAGAATTCCGATTGGCCGAAAAGCCATCCCACGCCCATAATGAGCACCGGATAAATTGGCAATATCAAAATGGTCATGATGAAGTAGTAAAGAAAAGCATGTAGATTTTCCTTTGTGAATCCGATGCATTTCATCAGGAACAGCCCGATTTTAGCGGAAGCGGAACCGTTTATCGCAAACACGATAAAAATAACGACCAACTGGAAATTGGACGTGATGCCCCAACGCTGTTTTAATTTCTGCATTCTCTCTTTGAATTTAACCTCGTTCCGTTCGGCCTTAGCTTTCGCATCGGCCTCGGGTGCTGCAAATATAAGAAGTTGGTTTTATAGTTTCTGCCTGTATTGCTGTTGGAAATAAAGAAAATAATTATAGATCAGGTAATTCACTTCATAGCCGTAATGGATGTTTGAATCGTAATCGATCCGCATCTCATAAAGGTTCGGATCGTATCGATGTGGCTCAAGGACACGGCGGTTCCATTCGCTGACCCAAAGCGTATTTTTAATCTCCATCGAGGTGAGCGAATAATAATTCCGCGGTTTGGCCACGCTCACGAGCCAGGTACTGAATCCGGGATCGATGATAATCACTTCGTATTCCAGCGAATCATTGGCGATTCTGACCGTATCATTTTTGGCGACTTCTTTCTTGTCTAAATTCTGAACGGTCGATTTTGTCGCGCTGCAGCCAATAATAATGGCGATCACAGCAAAGGCTAAAACAAAATTTCTCATGGCATCATAATTTCCATAAAGTTATAAAAACTAAACCCAAAGCCTTTAAAATCAATACTTTTTAACATAAAAAAACCGGACGAATCGCCGGTTTTTAAATACATTATGTATAATTATCGTCCAAAAAGTTTCCCCAATAGTCCGCCGATTCCGCCTTTCTTGGAAACCGCCGCCATCGCATCACTCATATCCACTTTTCCATCCTCATTCTGGTCCAGGCCAAATTGCCCGCCGTATTTGGAAACCGCATCCATCAAACCAGAACTTCCGTTTCCTCCCGAAACCGCATTGACCAAATCAGAAACCTGGAAACTGCTGTCATTCGGATCTTTGGCTTTGCCGACCAACGAACCCAGGACTTTTGGGATTAGATTATCTGAAATCCCCGCGGCTGCATCACTGTCGAGACCGAATTTCTCACCCAGATTTCCGGTAAGCTGCTGCGTCAACTGCTGGACCACAGGATTGGAAGAATCAATCGGACTGCTTCCGTTCAGTAATCCCGCAAGTTGCGACATATTGTCGCCGGAGGCCATTTGCTGCAATCCTGAAAAAATAGAGCTATTGGCTTCGTCGAGTACCGCTTCGTTCTGCTCATTCGGAACGGCGTCATTTTTTACGACAGCCTCATGTCCATAATGCTGTACCAGTGCTGTAAGTTGTTCGAACATAAGCGTTTATTTTAGGATTTGAATACCAAATATAATAAAAATTGCTATTCGATCCGGGCACCTGGTTTATTATTTTTCTGATTTCAGCAGGCTGATAATCTGTTCGGCGAGTTCGGTTCCAATGCGGTCCTGCGCTTCCAATGTTGCCGCGCCGATATGCGGCGTCAGTGAGATATTCGGGTGCATCAGCACTTTTACGGCCGGTGTCGGCTCTTCTTCAAAAACATCGAGCCCGGCAAACAATACTTTCCCGCTATCCAAGGCTTCCACCAAAGCAACTTCGTCAATGACACCGCCGCGGGAGCAATTGATAATTCCGACATTGTCTTTCATCGCATCGATCTCATCCGCACCAATCACATAACCGTCCTGCGCCGGAACATGCAGCGTAATAAAATCAGAATGCCTGAAAATATCTTCCATCGGCTCGGTCTTGATGTCTACATTGATAAACTGACCGTTGTAAAAATCGACCTTGATTTCAGCGTTTCCTACAAATTTATCCGAAGCCAAAACGCGCATGCCCATACCCAAACCGATTTTCGCAACCGCACGGCCAATCCTTCCAAAACCGATGATTCCCAAAGTCTTGCCACGCAATTCGAGTCCGTTCGCATAGGCTTTCTTCAAACCTTCAAAATTGGAATCGCCCTCAAGCGGCATATTCCTGTTCGAGTCCTGTAAAAATCGCACGCCCGTAAACAAATGCGCAAATACCAATTCCGCCACCGATTCAGAAGACGAAGCCGGCGTATTGATCACATGCACGCCTTTCGAACGTGCATAATCCACATCGATATTGTCCATCCCAACGCCACCGCGCCCGATTATCTTAAGGTTCGGGCAAGCGTCGATGATATCCTGGCGCACTTTCGTCGCACTGCGCACCAAAACCACCGAAATGTTATTTTCATTCACATAATTCGCAACCTGTTCCTGCGCGACTTTCGTCGTAATCACTTCAAATCCGCCTTTTTCGAGCGCCTTGATACCGCTTTTCGAGATTCCGTCGTTGGCTAATACTTTCATTTTGTTTATTCGTTGATCTGTTAATTTGTTAGTTTGTTTGTCATTGCGAGCCGTCATTGCGAGGAACGAAGCAAACTCAGGCAATCTTTATTATTAGAAGCTGTTTCCTGCTTTCCGCTTTATCTTGTCATTGCGAGCGAAGCGAAGCAATCTCCGGCAGGTTTGTCCAATCGCAATGTCAAGGATGCCGCTGCAATCAGGGCTATTCATTCGTAAATATTGACAATTGTCGTCAAAAGCAAGTTTTAAAATACCTGACAGCCACTGGCTGTCCTCCTTTTAATTTCAAATAATCAGGGCTAGGCAGTCGCCATTCCCGAAACCTTATTCTCAAAAGCCTTCATCACGTTCACCAGAACCTGTACGCTTTCCAATGGCAATGCATTGTACATTGATGCGCGGTAACCGCCAACAGAACGGTGGCCCGGAATTCCCGAAATGCCCGCCGCTTTCCACATCTCATCAAAGATCGGGGCCTGCGCTTCGTCGTTCAAAAGGAAAGTCGCGTTCATCACGCTTCGGTCTTCTTTGTTTGCTGTTCCTCGGAAATAGGGGTTCCGGTCGATTTCGGCATATAATAATTCTGCTTTTGCGTTGTTGATTTTTTCGATAGCCGGAATGCCGCCCAGGTTTTTAAGCCACTGTAAAGTCAGCAACGAAGCGTAAATCGCAAATACCGGCGGTGTATTGTACATGCTTTCCTTTTCAATATGTGCTGCATAGCTGAGCATTCCCGGAATGGTGCGTCCGTTTTTGCCGAGGATTTCTTCTTTAACTACAACCAATGTGGCACCGGCCGGCCCCATATTTTTCTGCGCGCCTGCATAGATCAGGTCGAAACTGGTGAAATCCAATTGGCGCGAAAAGATATCCGAACTCATGTCGCAAACCACAGGAATATCGGTCCCGGGAAATGATTTCATCTGTGTCCCGAAAATCGTGTTGTTGGAAGTGCAATGGAAATAATCCGCATCGGCCGGAATCTCAAACCCTTTCGGAATGTGCGTGTAATTTTCACTTTTAGACGAACCTACAACAACCGTTTCTCCAAAAGCCTTCGCCTCCTTGATTGCGCCTGCTGCCCAGGTTCCGGTATCGAGATAGGCGGCTTTACCGTTTTCTCTCATTAAATTATAAGGAACCATAAGGAACTCCAGGCTGGCGCCACCATGTAAAAATAATGCCTGATAGCCCTTTCCGGTAAGCCCGAGCAATTCCAAAACCAAAGCGCGCGCTTCTTCCATAATGGCAACAAAATCCTTGCTGCGGTGTGAAATCTCGAGAATGGATAAGCCCGAATTGTTATAATTGAGAATGGCCTGGGCCGATTTCTCGAAAACTTCCTGCGGTAAAATGCAAGGCCCTGCGCTATAATTGTGTTTTTTCATCGTAGTTGTTAAATTCCAGAAATTTAAGTCGCAAATTTCGGAAATACAAAACGAAACGGTAATTCTTTTTGGAAATAATTACCCATTGTTATTAACAAAAACGTTGTAGTTGACAAGCGATTTTGGTTAGTTTTTGATGATTTTGAAAGTCTGGTTTTGTCCTTCTGCGGAAGTTAATTTTACGAGATACATTCCGGTTGCAAGGTTTTGTAAAGACAATTCTGTTGGATTTTCCTGAGTCAGCAGCAATTTTCCGGTGACCGAATAGACTTCCGCTTTTTCAATATCTTTACCTGAAGCTTTCACAAACAATTTGTCGGCTGTCGGATTTGGATAAACTGAAACACCTGCTTTGTCAAATTTAGAAGTACCCAGCGTGACATCAAAAATGTAGGCTTTCCCGGCAGAGAAAGTTCCTTCCTGCGGCGCACCGATGAGTAAATTGTTTCCACTAACCGCCAATACAGAACCGAAAAAGTCATCACTTGCCGATGGTCCGCCGCTATAAAACGTATTTTGGAGATTCCAGGTTTCGCCGTTTAGACGATAATGCAATAAAGGGAATTTCCTTTCCATCGCTAAAATATAAGTATCAGATCCTAAAAACACATTGTCGCCGCTAACGACGATTTTGCTGAAAATCTGGTCCGACTGAGCAACGTTAAAGCCGCCGCTTAAAATCCAGTTTCCTTCGTTTTCACTCATAATATTAACGCCATTAAAATTGTCCATGATTCCCGGAATCCCAAAAGCGACAAAGTAAATCTGGTCGTTGGCAAGAGTGAAATCCTTGATAATGAATTCAAGGTTGCCCAAAGGCCCGATCGAATTTTGGAAAACAACATTGTCGTTATTTATTTCATACAGATAAATAAAATTATATCCTGTAACATTCCCGTTATTGGAAGCAATCATTACCCTGTTACCGTCTGTCTCTATTTTCGATCCAAATTGATGAACACCAAATTCAGTATTTGTTGCCGTTAACTTCTGGCTGAATGCCCATTCGGTTCCGTTGAATTTATACACATAAACGGCACCACTATTAACATCAGGCTGTGATGTTTCGGACTCTTCCTCGGTTGCGGAAACAAATAGAAGATTGCCAACCACTTTTACATAACTGCCAAAGTGATCATTTGCGCTGGCATCAGGAGCGGTAATTTTTTGGTAATTACTTTGCCAGATACCGTTAACTTTCCGATGCACATACACGGCTCCGCAATTGGAGACCGGTAAATCATGTACAAGCGAACCAATAGCGAGAAAATTATTGCTGATTGAAATTTTCAAACCATAAGCATCATTGCCCGGCGCATCTTCAGGATAAAAATCATTAACTTGGCTCAAAGTGCCATCATTACTGAAAACATATACTTTTCCCATGCTGGTCGGACCAGTGGCAAAGTTCCAGCCGCTGGAAACCGCAATATCAGTACCGCTGATGTCAACCGCAGTTCCGAACATGATACCGCTGGCATCTGAGGTCGGATAAAAAGCAACCGGTGTTTGCGAAAAAGAGAAAGTGCAGAAAAATAATAAGAGAAAAGTAGTTTTTTTCATTGTGTCTTGGTTTGACACAAATATAACCAATTAAATTTCCTGTAAGAATATTATAGTGTTAACGCTGTCCGCGTAATCCCAAAGCTGCGGTTTTTGCGTTTGCCCGAATGCAATGCTGTCATTTGTCAAATTATTTGAAACGACGCACTGTATCTGGTCTTTATCATTTTCGAGCCGGACGCGAATCTCGTTCAAATCTTTATAAAACTCATAAAAAACACTAGAAATAGGCGAGGCGTAACTCGTGTCTTCCTTAATCGTCAGAAATTCATTGTCGAGTAATTTGAAGTTGCTCATCAGGAAAACCGCCTTGTTGTAATCGTAATTGTTGGCGTATCTTTCATATTTGATGACATCCTGGAATTCATACATGGCAATGAAGAAGTTGTCGAAATTATAACCTTCAGGCACAAACAATTTGGAAACGTTCCTGCAGCCCAATCCGAAATAACGGAATATATCTTCGCCCAAAGCGATCAATTCCGCTTTCGATTCATCGCCAGTCAAAACCGCAACCGAATTCCGGTTTTTACGGATAATCGACGGCTTGTCCTTAAAATAATACTCAAAATACCTTGCCGTATTGTTGCTTCCGGTGGCGATCACGGCGTCGAAATTCTCAAGCCTGCCTTCGGTAAACGCAATGAAATTTTCCAGATCCGGGTCAATCGAAATTAAATATTTCGCCAGAAACGGCAGCAAATGCTGGTCGTTCGAAGATGTTTTTACCAAGGCTTTATGTCCCGAAATGATCACGCATAAAAAATCATGGAAACCGACAAGCGGAATATTCCCCGCCAAAATCAACCCGACCTTTTTCGGTTCAACAGCTTTCAAATCATAAGCCGAAAGCCATTGATCGAGGTTTTCCTTTGTGAGCGCTTCCGCCCAGGACCTGATGGCAAAATGAACCTGTTCGGGCGTATACCAGCCGTTGTGCGACTGTGACAATTCGATCAGTTTGAGGAAGTCGTCAAAAAACAAATCATTGTTGCGGACGGCAGGATCCTTAACGCTTTCTTCTTCAGAAAACTGGCTTAGGAATTTCCCGAGTTCGATGAAAGCGTTTTTTTTATCTTCTGTAGCCATAGATTTGCGTATGAATTGTTTTGGACGTAATTTTGCGCAAAAATAAGCTATAATTGGCGATTTACAACAGAAAGAAAAGTTAACTGTTTCGGCAGGTCCGACACAAAATCGTAAATTACCATACAAATTAAATTACCATGGCAATTATAATAACAGACGAATGTATCAACTGCGGCGCTTGTGAGCCGGAATGCCCGAATACCGCAATTTATGAAGGCGCCGACGACTGGCGTTATAAAGACGGGACGGCATTAAGGGGGAAAGTGATTTTGCCTTCGGGCGAAGCAATCGATGCAGAGGCGCCACAGACCCCTGTTTCCGACGAAATCTATTATATCGTTCCGGGAAAATGCACCGAATGTAAAGGTTTCCACGACGAACCGCAATGCGCCGCCGTTTGCCCGGTAGACTGCTGTGTTCCTGATGGCGATCATGTCGAAAGCGAGGAAACGCTTTTAAACCGCCAGGCGTTCCTGCATAACGAATAACATTTAAATTTAAAGCATAAAAAAATCCTGAGCGTTAACTCAGGATTTTCTTTTTCATAGCAGCAAATTCTCTTATTTTGATCTTGTGTATTTTTCAACGGTAACTTTATCCGATTTGTCATCGTAAGTTTCCAGTACCAAATTTCCGTCGGTATCAAAATAACCGATTGAAGTTTTGTTATTGGCCCTGTAGATATAACTGTTGGTTGATGTTCTTCTGAGCAATGCCGGTTTTTTCATATCGCTTCCCATCACCGTATATCCCGAAGCATCGAGGTTAACTTTATAGTCTTTTCCGTTGTAATTGTATACCGAAGAACGGTCGGTCATCACTGTTCTTGTACTTCCGTCAGGATTGGTGACTTGTGTGGTGGAGGTGACTTGTGTTGGCGTGACTTCCATTTCTTTATTCAACGGATCGCCTTTGGTATCCTTGAATTTGATGTCCTGCGCTTCGGTCGTTTTTTGTTCTTTTACGAGTTGTTTCTGGCCATCCGAATCTTTTACGGTCGTAACAGTCGTTTTGGAAGTCTCGGTAACATTTGTGTTTTGGGCCTGCATATTTAATGTAAATAATACTGCGGCAATTCCTAAAGCTAGATTTTTCATGATATTGTGCTATTTGTTTTGTTTTACAAAGCTACAGCAGGTGTATATTTTAACATTTACACAATTAGTTTTAAGTTTTACATAATTCCGCAAAAGGGAAAAGAAATACTATATTTGCACACTTTTTAAAAACAGTTTATATGAAAGCAGGAATCGTAGGGTTACCGAATGTAGGAAAATCAACGTTGTTCAATTGTCTGTCGAATGCCAAAGCGCAGAGTGCCAACTTCCCGTTTTGCACCATCGAACCCAACATTGGCGTGGTAAATGTCCCTGATCCGAGAATCGAAAAACTGGAAGAACTGGTCAAACCCGAACGCGTCCAGATGGCTACCGTTGACATTGTCGACATTGCCGGACTCGTAAAAGGCGCCAGTAAAGGTGAAGGCCTCGGAAACCAATTTCTTGGAAATATCCGCGAATGCAACGCGATCATCCACGTTTTGCGCTGCTTCGACAACGACAACATCGTTCATGTCGACGGAAACGTAAACCCAATCCGCGACAAGGAAACCATCGATATCGAACTGCAGCTCAAAGATCTTGAGAACGTCGAAAAGCGTCTCGAAAAAGTGAACCGTGCCGCAAAAACCGGAAATAAGGAAGCGCAAACGGAGAAAGCTTTACTGGACAGAATCCGCGAAGCATTATTGCAGGCCAAATCGGCGCGCACCATCAAACCGCAAAACAACGATGAAGAAGTCCTTATGGAAGGCTTCCAGCTCATCACCGCAAAACCGGTATTGTATGTTTGCAATGTGGATGAAAGTTCGGCCGTCAAAGGAAATGCTTACGTAGACCAGGTTCGCGAACTCGTAAAAGACGAAGACGCCGAAGTCATTGTCCTTTCCGTAGGCGCCGAAGCCGACATCACCGAACTCGAAAGTTACGAAGAACGCCAGGTTTTCCTCGAAGACATGGGCTTATCAGAGCCGGGAGCTTCAGTTCTTATCCGTGCCGCCTACAAATTACTCAAACAGCAAACCTATTTCACCGCTGGCGTTAAGGAAGTCCGTGCGTGGACCATCAATATCGGGGCTACCGCACCACAGGCAGCCGGAGTCATCCACACCGATTTCGAAAAAGGATTCATCCGCGCCGAAGTGATCGCCTACGACGATTATGTCGCTTTTGGCACAGAAGCCAAAGTAAAGGAAGCCGGAAAACTCAAAGTGGAAGGAAAAGAATACATCGTTAAAGACGGCGACGTGATGCATTTCAGGTTCAACGTGTAGTTTAGTAGAAGCAAGAAGCAAGAGTCAGGATTAAAATCTTGGCTCTTGCTTCTTGACTTTTTTATGGCGTTTCCCTGCGGGTCGCGCTTTCTGTTGCAATCTGTCATTGCGAACCACTTTTGTCATTGCGAACGCAGCGTGGCAATCTCGCAATGTCAGGATTTCCACTCCAATCGCTAACGCAATCGTCCCAACCTTATTAAAACAAAGTTTGTAACTTAGCCGATCAAAAAACAGCAACCCAGCAACTCTTCCAAATGAAAATCATCGCCTTCGCCGGATCCAATTCCAAAAATTCCATCAATAAGAAACTCGCGACCTACGCCGCATCTTTGTTCAAAAATGCCGACGTGACGGTTTTGGATCTCAACGATTATGCGATGCCGCTCTTTAGCGTCGACCTCGAAAAGGAAATTGTCCAGGAACCGAAAGCGCTCGAATTCCTCGAAAAATTATCCCACGCGGACATGATCATCCTTTCGCTTGCCGAAAATAACGGCAATTATTCGGCGGCCTTTAAAAATGTATTCGATTGGGCGTCGCGAATCAACAAGCACGTTTTTCAGGAAAAGGACATGCTGCTCATGGCGACTTCTCCGGGGCAAAGAGGTGGACAGAGCGTACTTGAAATTGCACAGAACAACCTGCCGCGCTACGGCGCCAACATCAAAGCGGTATTTTCACTCCCGGTATTCAACCAGAATTTTGATATCGAAAGTGGCAAGATTACCGAAGAAATATTCGACAATCAATTGCGCGAAATCGTACAAAACTTTAATAAAGCTTAACAGTTTCTGGCAGGATTGTTGACCTTCGGGGCGCATGAAAAAAAGAATTCCAACCTACTTCAAATTAGCGTGTTTGCTGCTTTTCCTTTGTGCGAACACGATGTTTTCCCAGCAATACGACCCAATCGACAACCTTGTCAAAGCCTATCCAAAATCATTCTCAAGCCCGGAAAGGCTCGCTGAAAAAATCAACGCCGATTTCACCACCGAAACAGAAAAAGCCCGCGCCATTTTTACCTGGATCGGACTCAACATCAAATACGATCTCAAAGCGTATAAAAACGGTGGCAGCATGATTGCCTATTCCTACTCCAGCGAAGCCGACCGCCTCGTGAAAGAGAAAAAATTCCGTGACGAATATGCCAAAAAGACGCTCAGTTCCAAAAAGGGCGTCTGCCAGGATTATTCGGCATTGTTCCATACGGTTTGCGACCTGACGGGTTTGAAATGCATCGACATCATCGGGACTTCCAAAGCGCATCCGGCCCATATCGGTAAGCTCCCAAAAGCCAGCGACCATGAGTGGAATGCCGTTAAGATTGGCGCCGAATGGAAATTCATCGACGTCACCTGGGCCTCGGGCAGCGTAAATATCGAAACGGGAAAATTCATTCCCGAATTCAACGATGCGTATTTTTTTACCGCACCGGAAGTTTTCTTCCTCAACCATTTCCCAAATGACAAAAGGCTGCTGATGGTGGATAAGACCGAGCAGGAATTTGCCGAATTGCCGCTGTATTACGGTCCGTATCTTCAGGCCAAATATGAAATCGTCTCGCCCGAAAAAGGACTGATTTCGGCAAAGGCAAGCGCGGTTCCTTTCCAGATCATCGACTTTCCGCAAAGCAGTAAGATCGCTTACGTTTTTACCAGCGAAGGCCAGTTGAGGGAAGTACCTTTCAAACAAAACGGAAACACCACCCAATTCACCATTCCGATAAGCAGCAGAAGCCGTGGCTTTCTTACCATTTATGTCAATAACAACGCCGTCGTAACTTATAAAATCGAACGTTAGAAGAGCAGATGGCAGGTGCAGATAAGCAGAATACAGTAAAAATATTGTCGAATGAAAATTTTTGTGTCTTTTTGTTATTAAAACCCTTTCGTTTCTTCTGCCATCTGAATTCTGCCATCTTTTCTCCTCCCAAATGTCAATATCCTTATTGATAACTTTCGCGCTGACGCCTTTCATTTATTGCGGGCATGCACTATATTAGCACACCCGACGCCGACGCGCGCAGCAGAGGCCGGACAGAACGCAGTTATAATCGATAAATTTCAAATGTCAGAACAAAATCAATATACCGAAGACAATATCCGTTCACTCGACTGGAAAGAGCATATCCGTATGCGTCCCGGAATGTACATCGGGAAGCTCGGCGACGGCTCCTCGCCCGATGACGGTATTTATATTCTGCTCAAGGAAGTCATGGACAACTGTATCGACGAATTCGTTATGGGCGCAGGCAAAACCATCGAAGTCACGATCAAAGACAAGACCGTTACCGTTCGCGATTACGGACGTGGGATTCCGTTAGGGAAAGTGATCGATGTGGTTTCAAAAATGAATACGGGCGGGAAATACGATTCGCTGGCTTTTAAGAAATCGGTGGGTCTGAATGGCGTCGGAACCAAGGCGGTCAATGCGCTGTCGCATTATTTTCGTGTGGAATCCGTCCGCGACGACAAACAGAAAGCAGCGGAATTCTCAGGCGGGAACCTGACGCTTGAAGAAGACATTATCGAAACGACCAAACGCAAAGGGACCAAAGTCATCTTTATTCCCGACGAGGCGATTTTCAAGAATTACAAGTTCAGGAACGAGTACATCATCAAGATGCTCAAGAATTATTGCTATCTCAACAATGGCCTGACGATTATCTATAACGGCGAGAAGTATTTTTCCGAAAACGGATTGAAAGATTTGCTAGAGGAAACAATCCATGTGGAAGACCAGGAATATCCAATCATCCACCTCAAGGGCGACGATATCGAAATCGCCATCACGCACTCCAAAACGCAATACAGCGAAGAATACCATTCCTTTGTGAACGGACAGAATACGACGCAGGGCGGAACGCATTTGGCCGCCTACCGCGAAGCCATCGTCAAAACGATCCGCGAATTTTATAACAAGCCTTTCGAAGGTTCGGATATCCGGAAATCGATCGTGAGTGCGGTAAGCGTCAAAGTGATGGAACCGGTTTTCGAATCGCAGACCAAAACGAAACTGGGATCGACAGATATGGGTCCGGATTTACCGTCGGTGCGTACATTCATCAACGATTTCGTCAAAAATAAATTAGACAGCTACCTTCATAAGAATCCGCCGACCGCCGATGCGTTGTTGCGCAAGATTTTACAGGCAGAACGCGAACGCAAGGAATTGTCGGGAATTCGCAAGCTCGCGAAAGACCGCGCCAAAAAAGCGAGCCTTCACAATAAGAAACTGCGCGATTGCCGCGTGCATTTGACCGATACGAAAAATCCGAAAAGTCTCGAAAGCACGCTTTTCATTACCGAAGGAGATTCGGCTTCGGGATCGATTACCAAATCACGCGACGTCAACACCCAGGCGGTTTTCAGTCTGCGTGGCAAGCCGTTGAATTCTTACGGCATGACCAAAAAGATCGTCTATGAAAACGAAGAATTCAACCTGCTCCAGGCGGCGTTGGATATCGAGGACGATATGGAAAACCTGCGCTACAACAACATCGTCATCGCAACCGATGCCGATGTCGATGGCATGCACATCCGGTTGTTGCTGATTACGTTTTTCCTGCAGTTCTTTCCCGAACTGATCAAGGAAAACCACCTGTATATTTTGCAGACGCCATTGTTCCGCGTACGGAATAAAAAAGAAACCATCTATTGCTATTCCGACCAGGAACGCAAAGACGCCATAGAAAAATTAAAGCCGAAACCGGAGATTACGCGATTTAAGGGATTGGGTGAAATTTCACCCGACGAGTTCGTGCATTTCATCGGGCAGGACATCAGGCTCGACCCGATTATGCTCGACAGCGCGACGTCGATCGAGACTTTGCTCGAGTTTTATATGGGCAAGAATACGCCGGACCGACAGGAATTCATCATCAATAACCTGAAAGTCGAACTCGATACGATTGAAAGCAGTTAACAATTGATAAATTAACAATTAACAGTTAATAATGGGGCAGACAATTCCCGCTCTCCGCTTTATCTTTTGCCTTGCGGGACAAAAGGATGCCGCTGCGATCGGGGCTGCAATTAGAACAATAAATTAAAAAGTCGCTAAGCCAAAATTCGATTCGTTCGACTTTGACTTTCGGCATTCGACAAATAAAATGGACGAAGAACAAGATTTGAACCCTGAAGAAATTACAAAACCCGAAGGACAGCATTTTTACGATAACGACGCGGCAGACAGCAACGATACGATCACCAAGGTAACCGGAATGTACAAAGACTGGTTCCTCGATTATGCGTCTTATGTGATTCTCGAGCGCGCCGTGCCTGCCATTGAAGACGGTTTCAAACCCGTGCAGCGCAGGATCATGCATTCGCTCAAAGAACTCGACGATGGCCGTTACAACAAGGTTGCGAACGTAGTCGGGCACACGATGCAGTACCATCCGCACGGTGACGCGAGTATCGGCGATGCGATGGTGCAGATCGGGCAGAAGGAACTATTGATCGATTGCCAGGGAAACTGGGGAAATATCCTTACCGGCGACGGCGCGGCGGCTTCGCGTTATATTGAAGCGCGTCTGTCGAAGTTTGCCCTGGAAGTCATTTACAGTCCGAAGATTACCGATTGGGGCGTTTCGTATGACGGAAGAAGGGCAGAGCCGAACAACCTTCCGGTGAAGTTTCCATTGCTGCTGGCACAAGGCGCTGAGGGAATTGCCGTCGGACTTTCCACGAAAGTGCTGCCGCATAATTTCAACGAACTCATCGATGCGTCGATCAAGATATTAAAAGGCAAGCCGTTTACGCTGTTCCCAGATTTCCAGACCGCCGGGATTGCAGATATTTCCAATTATAATGACGGATTGCGCGGCGGTCGCGTTCGCGTCCGTGCGAAAATTGCGCAGCTCGACAAATCGACGTTGGTGATTACGCAGATTCCGTTTTCAACAAACACGACGACGTTGATCGACAGTATCCTGAAGGCGAACGATAAGGGCAAGATCAAGATCAAGAAAATCGAAGACAATACCGCTGCGGAAGTGGAGATTTTAATTCACCTTTATCCTGGCGTTTCCCCTGATAAAACCATCGATGCGTTGTTTGCATTTACCGCCTGTGAAACTTCGGTGGCGCCATTGGGTTGTGTGATTGAAGACAACAAGCCTTTGTTTATCGGCGTTTCTGCCATGCTCAAAATTTCTACGGAAAGAACGGTCGGCCTGTTGAAAAGCGAACTCGAGATCCAATTGTCGGAACTCGAAGAACAATGGCATTTCCTTTCGCTCGAGCGGATTTTCATCGAGAATAAAGTTTACCGGCTGATTGAAGAGGAAACGACGCGTGAAGGCGTTATCGATGCGGTCGACCAAGGCTTGAAACCGCATACCAAACATCTCAAACGCGAGGTAACGGTTGACGATATTTTACGGTTGCTCGACATCCGCATCATGCGTATTTCCAAATACGACAGCAATAAGGCGCAGGATAAGATCGAGGCGCTTGAAGGCGATATCGAGCAGGTCAAACACGATCTCGATCATTTGACCGATTACGCGATTGCCTATTTCACCAGACTCAAAGAAAAATACGGGAAAGGCCGCGAACGCCAGACCGAACTGCGTATTTTCGACAATATTGAAGCGACGAAAGTCGTACTTCGAAATACCAAATTGTATGTCAACCGCGAAGAAGGCTTCGTAGGAACCAGCCTCAAAAAAGACGAATTTGTGGCAGATTGCTCTGATATCGACGACCTGATCGTGTTCCTTCGCGACGGAAATATGATGGTGACGAAAGTCGACGCCAAAACCTTTGTCGGCAAAGACATCATCCATGTCGCCATTTTTGACAAAACTGACAAACGCACGATTTACAATATGATTTACCGCGATGGGAAATCGGGGCCGTCGTATATTAAAAGATTTAATGTTTCGGGAATTACGCGCGACAAATTATACGATTTGACCAATGAGAACAAAGGCTCGCAGGTATTGTATTTCTCCTGTAACCCGAACGGGGAAGCCGAAGTCATTACGATTTTACTGCGCCAGATTGGAAACATCAAGAAATTGAAATTCGACATCGATTTTGCAAGTATGGCAATTAAGGGCCGCGCTTCCAAAGGAAATCTGGTGAGCAAATATCCGATTAAGAAAATAGAACTCAAGGAAAAAGGGATTTCGACATTGAAGCCGAGAAAAATCTGGTTCGATGATACGGTGCAGAAACTAAATGTGGATGCGCGTGGGGAATTGTTGGGTGAGTTCCGACCGAACGATAAGATTCTCGTGATTTCCCAAACCGGAAAGCTCAAGGTCATTATCCCCGAGCTTACGACGCATTTCGATGAAGATATGGTCGTCCTGGAGAAATGGATCCAGAACAAGCCGATTTCCGCAATCTATTACGACGGTGAAAAGGAACGTTATTATGTGAAGCGTTTCCTTGTAGAATCGGAAGGCAAAGAGGAGATTTTTATTACCGAGCATCCGAATTCGCAGCTCGAAATCGTTTCCACTGATTACCGTCCGCTGGCCGAATTGGTATTCAACAAAGTGAAAGGCGTGCAGAAAGATAACCAGACCGTCGATGTGGAAGCGTTCATCGCCGTAAAAGGATTCAAGGCGCTCGGAAACCAGCTCACAGCCGACAAACTCAAGCAGGTGAATCTTTTAGAGCCGCTGCCTTACGAGATTCCGGAAGAGATTGTTCCGGAAGAAATGGAAGTGTCCGGAGATACGGAAGTTGCCGAGGATGAAGATTTGCAGATTGACGACGAAGGTCAGATCACTTTATTTTAAAAAAAAAAGAAGCCCCGAATTCACCTGTTATTTTTTAATTTGTGAATTCGGGGTTTCTTCTATTCAGAGTAAATTTATTTATTCTGCTCTTCTTCTTTCTTTTTCTTTTCAGAATCGAGGATGGCACCAGTTCCGGCTCCGAGTCCGGCTCCCGCCAAACCTCCGATAACCGCTCCGGTTCCACGGTCTTTCTTATTGATAATCGCGCCACCGATGGCTCCGGCTCCGGCTCCGATTACGGCACCTTTAGCCGCACCGCTCCAGCCTTTTCTTTTTTTCTCCGCCGGGGTTGCCGCTTGTGCAGGCGCTTGGTTGTTGATTACTACCGGTCTTTGTTTGGCTGCAATCGCCTGCATGGAATCGATGGTTTTTTGCTTGGCCATTTCGGCTTTTTGTTTTTCCATCACCACATTCATCGAGTCGATGGTGGCCTGTTTGGAATCATCCACAACACCTGATTCATTTGCAGTTTGCCTGCATGATATGGTAAATACTGCTGCGAATATTATGATAACTAACTTTTTCATGGCTTTGCTGTTTTTGAATTTATATTTTCAAAATTAGCCATAAAAGACACCGACAGCATTACAACATATCGCTTCAATTTTATATCTTTTTTAAAAAGGAAGCCAATAAATTTTTATAAAATGTGATTAGGCTTTCGGCTGTTTTTTCTTTTTCGTCATTTTCATATTGAGCATTTCCACCAGTAACGAGAACGTGATGGCAAAATACAGATAACCTTTCGGGACAGGAGTGACGTGGTTTCCGAAAATCAGGGCATCAGACAAATGCGCCGCTTCAGTGATCAGCATAAACCCGATCAGAATGAGGAACGACAATCCCAAAATCTGTATCGACGGATTCCTGTTGACAAAAGCACCAACCGGAACCGCAAACTGCATCATGATCAAAACCGAAATGACCACTGCCGCAATCATGATATACAACGCGCCTTCCACACCGTTGGTCATCCCAACTGCCGTTAAAATACTGTCGAAAGAAAACACGAGGTCAATCAATATAATCTGTATAATCACGCTGCTGAAAGTCGCCTTTGCCGATTTCCCGATCTGCTTTTCCTCTTCGCCTTTCTCATCCACTTTGTCGTGGATCTCTTTCGTACTCTTATAAATCAGGAACAATCCGCCCGCGAGCAAAATCAATCCCTGTCCCGAGACTTTCGCGCTGATAAAACCCCAGTCGAAACTAAACCATGGCTCTTTCATCGCAATCAAAACCGTAATTCCAAAAAGCAACGCGATTCGCATGAACATCGCGAGGAACATCCCGATTTTGGTCGCGCGTTTGCGTTTTTCCTCAGGCAGTTTCCCCGTTGCGATCGAAATGAAGATGATGTTGTCGATCCCCAGTACGATTTCTAAAAATGTCAGTGTCAATAATGCAATCCATGCATTCGGATTCGATAAAAGTTCCATGAAAATTGTTTTAGTTGGTTCGGGTTGCGGTTCCCTTTTGCTTTTTTGCGTTGCCTACAATCCCAAATTCAAAAGTATAGGTTTTTTCCGAAGTTGTCAAAATTTTAATGTCGATCGCCTGTTTTTCCGCGCGGTTTTTCGGGTTCATTTTCTGGATCACATATTCGCAGTCGTTCACCCAGCGGATCGTGGCCGTATCGGTCTTTCCTTCATACGTCTCGATCACCATCTTATCGGTACGGATCGAAGTCGTATATTTCTTCACGCCGCCGACAAGAATCTCCGAACGGAATTCCCCGGTCTTAAAATCCTTGCAGTTGCGTTCGGCATGGTAGCACGAAGCCAGTAAAAAGGGCAGGAGTAGCAATATAATTTTTTTCATAATTTGCATGTCATTGCGAAATTTGTATCTGTCATTGCGAGCGAAGCGTGGCAATCTGTTTATTTATTTGAAGCTATTTCCTGCTTTCCGCTATATCTTTTGTTGCGCTGCGCTCCACAAAAGGATACCGCTCCCATCAGGGCTAGGGATTCCCGTCCTGTTCCAAATCGGTCTTAAACCGGTCCAATTCGGCGTCCGTAAAATGCCGGATGATTTTTTCCTTCGAGAACTTATCGTCATTGTAGCTTTTCGATTTGTTTTTAGCGATCGACAGCGTGTCCCATTCCGACTGCTTGAGCTGTTTCGCATAAAACACAATTTGGCCCACATGGTACGGATAGTGCGCCAATTGCCTGTTGATTGCCTCAATGACCGTATGGCCTTCATTGCGGATATAAATGATATCGGAAAGCTGTGCCGGCTTTAAAGAATCGAGCGCGTCAAACAGGCATTGCCAGCCTTGTTCCCAAAGCTGCATGACTTCGGCCTTGGTTCCGGGCGTGTTTTCAAATTCGCCGTCGCGGTCGCGCCATTCCTTTTCACCGTCGGACGTCAGGAAATCAGTCCATCGCGACCGCATGTTTCCATGCAGGTGCCTGATGATGACGGCAATACTGTTGGTGTCGTCATTCACGGCAACAAAAAGCTGTTCGGGTTCGAGCTGCGCTACGGCTTTTTCGCCGAGCGTCTTGTAATATAAAAACTGTTTCTTTACGCTCTCGAGGTAGGATTCATTGGCATTTTCCATGGCCTTAAAAATTATTTTTCAACTTTTGTAAAGTTAGCGGATTTATACTACTTAGAAAAAGATTCCTCAGACGATTTTAATGTCGTATTTCTCCAATAATCCCGGAATTCCCTGTACCGAAAACTTCGCCTTTTTCATCAGGTTGGATTCGGGGTCGATACGAAAATTATACGCAGTTGTAAAATCGGCTGAAGCCAGGATCGTTTCATCGAAAACGGTGCCTTCGAGATTGGCATTTTCAAAAACTGACGCAGTCAGGTCGGTTCCTCCGAAATTCACTTCCTTGAGCGAGCAGTTAGCAAAATTCGTCTTGGGCATTTTCTTATTGGTGAACCACGAATAATCGAGTATGCAATCGCGGAAATCGACCTTGAAAAGAAAATTCTCGCATTCGTCAAAACGGATTCCAAGCAGCTTGCATTCTTTAAAGAGGACTGTTTTGAGGCTCGTTGCCGGCAGTTTCGCCATCGCAAGGTTGCAATCGATAAATTCACAATCGATAAAAACGCATTCCATGAAAATGGTGTTGGAGAAATCACAGTTCTTAAAGATACAGCCGTCAAATTCGCGGTTGCTGATTTTCTGGCCGAATTGGACAACCTTTTCAAAAGTCTTGTCGATGTTGATGAAATCTTCCATATTAATTGCCGAACATGCTTTTGATGATGGTATTGAGCCCTTTGAACATGAAATACATCGCAAAGAAACAAATGATGATCCCGACGGCCAGCACCAGGTAATGCCAGTTGTTCTGCTTGTTGATGAACCCGTTATAAATTACGGTCGGACCCATGAAAAGCAACGGTAAAGCCCAAGCCATGTATCTGATTCCTTTGTTGAGTATTTCGCGGTTTGTTCCCATTTTATTTTTTATAATTGTCGACAGCGTTCCTGACGCTTTTATGTTTTTCCAAAAGTGCCGCCGCTTCTTCATACGAAACCGGAATTTCGCCCATGATTATCTTTACGCCCCGGTCTACGAGCTTACTGTTGCTGAGTTGCATGTCGACCATTTTGTTGCCTTTCACCTTTCCGAGCTGGATCATCGTAGCGGTCGAAATCATATTGAGTACCAGTTTCTGTGCGGTTCCGGCTTTCATGCGGGAACTTCCCGTTACGAATTCGGGTCCAACGACAACGACGACCGGAAATTGCGCAGTCAAGGCCAACGGGCTTCCTTCGTTGCAGGTAATGCAACCGGTGACGATATAGTTCTCCTTGCATTTTTCGAGTCCGCCAATAACGTATGGTGTCGTTCCCGAAGCGGCGATTCCAATGACGATGTCTTTACTGTTGATATTGAATTCGGATAAATCTTTCCAGGCCTGTTGTGCATCGTCTTCGGCATTTTCCACTGCGCGCCGGATCGCTTTGTCGCCGCCGGCGATGATTCCGTTGACCAGATCAAACGGGACGCCGAAAGTTGGAGGGCATTCCGAAGCGTCTACGATTCCGAGCCGGCCTGAAGTACCGGCGCCGATGTAGAAAATTCTTCCGCCCGATTTTAATTTGGTGACAGTTTGTGCGACCAAAGCCTCAATCTGCGGCAGCGCTTTTTCTACGGCAACCGGGACGGTTTTGTCTTCGTCGTTGATGTTGGCGAGCAGTTCGGAAACGGGCATTTTTTCGAGATGCTCGTATTTAGAAGGTTGTTCGGTGGTTTTGGTGAAGGACATGCTTTATTTCAAAATTCGTTGTTCAGCGTTCGTTGTTCAACATTATTGTCCAAAGTTACAAAAGTTATATCTGCGGGATAAGTAAATTGTATGAAATGATATTGAATTTTTGAACGTTGAACAGACGATTAATAAATGTTGAATTTTGAAGGAACCGCTAAAAGAATTAACCGCAAAGTTCACTAAGGTTTTCGCAAAGTGTGCCAAGCTTTGTGAATCTTTGCGCAATCTTCTTTTCTTTGTGGTAAAATCCTCTTTGCGGTAAAAATTTAAACGAAACAAGCCAATACGATTCCCAAAATAATCATCGAGACTTTAGCGATGTTGAACTTATGACCTTCGCTGGTTTCGAAAATAATGGTCGACGAAATGTGGAATAAAATCCCAATCACGACTGCGGTAATCTGCGTGTAATAGTCGTTTAAGACCGGAAGGTAATCGGAGACGATTGTCCCGAGTGGCGTCATCACCGCAAAGGCGACCATAAAAAGGAAAATGATCGATTTGCTCAGTTTGGCATTGACGAAAAACGACGTCAGGATAATCGCGATAGGCAAGTGGTGAATGGCGATTCCGACGGCGAGGTCTTTATGGTGGCTTACCGGAAATCCTTCTAAAAATGCGTGGATGCAAAGGCTGATAAACAAAAGCCAGGGCATGGTGGAGATTTCTTCGTGGCCGTGAACGTGTCCGTGTTCGGCGCCTTTGGAGAAAAATTCGAGGATAATCTGGAACAAGATCCCGACCATGATAAAAATTCCGATACTATTGCTGTGGTCTGCGCCGTGTTTGAGATGATCCGCTTCATAAACTTCGGGCAATAAATGCATCACCGTAATCGAAAGCAGGAACGCGCCGCTGAACGCGAGCAATAATTTGAGGTGCTGTTTCTTTTCGGGTTTGATGAAAAGCGCGATGCCATAACCCAACAGGACGGAAAATAAGGGCAACAGGTAATTCATTATTTATTTGAAAATCATGATGAGACGTTCGCTTTCTGTCTTGTGGAATTTCCGGAGCTTGTAATCGCCGAACGTATCGAGCAGATAAATTCCGGCCTCTTCCATCAGTTCCTGGAAACAGGGCAGCGTCAATGCCTTTACTTTTTCGGTGAAATGGAATTTTTGGCCTTTGTCCTCAAAATCGATTTCCTTGCAGATATGGTTGTCGATGACGTAGCGTTTGATATGGAAGTCGATGCCGTCGACGGTTTTGACCTCTTCGGGAACGAGATTCGCGATGACATTAGTGGCATTCATAAAGTCGATTACCGCAAAACCGTATTCGGAAAGGCTTTCCTTGATGGCAACCAAAGTTTTGAGGTTGTCATCGTCGTTTTCGAAATAGCCGAAACTGGTGAACAGGTTAAAGATGCCGTCGAATTTCTCTTCAAAAGGAATGCGCATGTCGTGCACGCGGAAATACAAATGGTCGTTCGTGTTTTTCTGCGCCTCGAGAATGCTGTTCTCCGACAGGTCGACGCCAAGTACGTCATAACCCAATTGGTTGAGGTAAATCGAATGCCGCCCTTTTCCACACGCAAGATCCAATACTTTGGCTTTTTCGGGCAGGTTGAGATAATGCGTCAGATTGTCCATGAAAATCTGCGCCTCGCGATAATTACGGTCTTTGTAAAGAATGTGGTAATAAGGCGTATCAAACCAGGAGGCAAACCAATTATTGACTTCTTTTTGCATGTTCATTTAAATTGGACTGCAAATTTAGTGTATTTTTGCACGGAATACGGGAAATTACAATGGAAAATAATTTTACAATGATTGCCAAAACCTTTTTCGGTTTTGAGGAAATTCTGGCCAGGGAGCTGCAAATGCTCGGCGCGCAGGAAGTAACAGCCGGCGTAAGGATGGTGAGTTTCAAAGGCGACAAGGGTTTTATGTATAAGGCAAACCTGTCTTTGCGTACGGCTCTGAAGATCCTGAAGCCGATTTATTTTTTCCGTGTGACGAATGAGGAAAGCCTGTACAAAGGGATTTCGGGCATCAACTGGTCGAAATACCTCAATGCGAACCAAACATTCGTGATCGATTCGACCGTGCATTCGGAACGTTTCAACCATACCGAATTCGTATCGCAGAAATGTAAGGATGCGATTGTTGACCAGTTCCGCGAGCGCACCGGTTCACGCCCAAGTGTTGAAAAAACGCATCCGGATTTGCGCATCAACATCCATATCGATAAAGACCAATGCTCGGTCGCTTTGGATACTTCGGGCGCTTCTTTGCACCATCGCGGTTATCGTACGGCGACGAATATCGCACCGATCAACGAAGTCCTGGCTGCAGGAATGCTCCTGCTTTCAGGCTGGGACGGGAAAAGCGATTTCCTTGATCCGATGTGCGGCAGCGGAACCATTTTGGCCGAAGCCGCGATGATTGCGTGCAACATTCCCGCAAACATCAACAGAAAAGAATTTGCGTTTGAAAAATGGAACGACTGGGACAATGACTTATTCGACATGATCGTAGAATCGGGTTTGAAGAAAGTACGCGAGTTCCATTATACCATCAAAGGTTACGACAAAGCGCCGTCGGCAGTCGAAAAAGCCAAAGGCAATATCAAAAACGCGAACTTAGACGAATACATCAAAATCGAGGAACGCAATTTCTTCGATTCCGAAAAGGAAACGCAAGGGACGTTGCATATGGTTTTCAATCCGCCTTACGGCGAAAGACTCGATATCCAGATGGAGCGCTTCTACCGCGAAATGGGCGATACTTTAAAACAAAGCTATCCGGGAACGAACGCGTGGTTTATCACTGCGAATCTGGAAGCGTTGAAGTTTGTCGGACTCAAACCGTCGCGCAAGATCAAGCTTTTTAACGGAAGCCTCGAAGCGCGCCTCGTGAAATACGAGATGTATGAAGGCAGCAAAAGGACTAAGTTTAATAATATTCAGGAAGAATCAGATGAATAGATTAAGAGTCAAAGCGCTGGCGTTACAGCTATTGGGTTTCGGGACTTTGTTCCTGGCGATCTGGTATTTGGTTGGGACTTACACGAATGTGCATGGCATCTGGATCCAGATGATTGCATTTGTTTCGGGTACGATCCTGGCACCGAAATTTCAGGTGGTCCGCACTAAAGATGGTGAAAAGATGTTTATGTCGTGGCTGTTCCTGAAAGGGATTCGCGAGATTAAGTAGCGTCATTGCGAGCGCAGCGTTGCAAAGCGCAGCAATCAGGAGCTATTCCCGCTTTTCGCTGCAATCTTTTGCTTTTCACTTCCTCAATAAATTCAAAATTTTTCTTTGCAAAAGGATTTTCGCTGCAAATGAAATTCACTGAACTCCTAAGAAAATAAATATCAGGTGAAGTAATCGGGCTAGTCACGACAAACAACTACTTTTTCTTCTTCTCAAGAACTGATTTCGTCTTGTAAATCGGGATAAAATACGAAACTGTATAATTCAAACCAACACCAAAATCGCCGTCATAAGTACGATGGAATCCCGGAATATAAAGGTTGTCAAAAGTCTGCGGCTTCTTATTGGAAACCAGTTTCTTTAAACTCACGCTGAAACCGACATAGATATTATTAAAGATTTTTGCATTCACACCGGCGATAAACTCCGCCCACTGCGCCGACAATCCGCTGAATTTTTCCCCTGAGATCACCGCCGGCTGCTCACCGAAATAATGGTCGCGGTTGTAGATCGTGTAATTGTTCAGCGTCTGGCTGAAAGTGCTTACACCATAACGCAGCCCGATATAAACCATGTTCTCCATATCGAGCCAGTTCTCATAGGCATTGTAATCGAACCCGACTTTGAAATAAGTGCCTTTGGTGGTGAAATTCAACTGGTCGTCATCGACGGTCTTGTTTTCATTTCCGAGTTCGCCTGCGATGAAATACTTTTTCGTCAGGCGGTAATCGGCCACAACCTCAAGCCCTTTATAATCTTTCTCATAAAACGACCGCGACAACTTGAACAGGTCGATTCCCACGCGCAAGCCGTAACGGTTGGTCTTCACCGGAATTGTGTCGGGAACTTTCGCTTCCTGTGCTTGTATCCCAAACGAACACAGCACCAGAAAAAGGCTAAAAATAAATTTTAAGATGCGTCTCATTTTCGGTGGTCAGGTTATATTGTTCTATGGAAATGCCCTGGATCCAATTGCCCTGCGTCGCCACCGGATCATCATTTAGTACATAAGGATTGTCCAGATCAGGATTGTCATTGAGGCTGAATATGATTTTATAACCACAAGCCCTCGAAACGTAAATCGTTTGGCGCGAATAATTAAACTGCAGCGTATCGGTAAAAACAAGGTCCGGGTTGGCATCGCCGTAATTTAAGATAAAGCTGTATTTAACGCTGTCGGCCGTCGTGTTTAACGGAACGGCAATTTCGTTACCGCTCGTTATATATTTCAGGTCGCCTATAGCGGCTGCATTAAATACGATTCCGTTTTCCTGGCCTTCGGCAATGACTTTGAGTTTTGTGACATTCTTTGGCACTTCAGGATTGGTATAATCATAAAACTGAATCATGAGCCGTGGCGTCGTATCGGTATCGGCGTCGCAGATATCGTCTTTTTCACAACTTGAAAAACCATTGGTGAGCAACACGATGATAAAAATGGAAAGTATCTTTTTCATTTTCGAAAGTTATCTTTTTTCCAAAAGTACGACATTTTCTACGTGATGCGTCTGCGGAAACATATCCACGGGACGTACGCGGGTCACTTTATAAACTTCGTCCATCAGCGCCAGGTCGCGCGCCTGTGTGGCGGAATTGCAGCTCACATAAACAATCTTTTCCGGGGCGATTTTCAAAATCTGGTCAATCACATCCTTGTGCATGCCGTCGCGTGGCGGATCGGTGATGATTACATCGGGTTTGCCGTGTGTCGCTATAAAGCTTTCGTTGAAAACCACTTTCATGTCGCCCACAAAGAATTCGCAGTTGGTAATTTCGTTGCGTTTGGCGTTCACTTTTGCATCGATAATCGCTTCGGGAACCGATTCGACGCCGATCACTTTTTTGGCATTTTTGGACACGAACTGTGCGATGGTTCCGGTTCCGGTGTATAGATCGTAAACGAGCTCGTTTCCGGTCAGCCCGGCAAAGTCACGCGTAATTTTATATAATTCGTAGGCCTGGTCAGAATTCGTCTGGTAGAATGATTTTGCATTGATGCTGAATTTGAGCCCTTCCATTTCCTCAAGGATGTAATCGCGGCCGCTGTACAGCAGGATTTCCTGGTCGTATAAAGTATCGTTGGCTTTGCTGTTGATGACATATTGCAGCGAAGTGATTTCAGGGAATTGATTCGCGAGGAAAGTCAGCAGAAGGTTTCTTTTCTCGACATCGTCTTCAAAAAACTGGATCAATACCATAATTTCGCCTGTCGACGCAGTGCGGATCATCAGTGTCCGTAAAAGTCCGGCGTGGTTTCTTGGATTAAAGAAAGTCAACCCGTTGGCGTTGGCGAAAGCCCTGACTTCATTGCGGATCGCATTGGACGGATCTTCCTGGAGGTGGCATTTTTTGATATCGAGGATTTTGTCCCACATTTTTGGAATGTGGAAACCCAAAGCGTTGCGGTCGTCAATTCCGGCGTCGCTGCCGATCTCGTCTTCGGTGAGCCAGCGGCTGTCGGAAAATGAGAATTCCATTTTATTGCGGTAGAAGAATTGCTTTTCGGAACCGAGGATCGGCTCAAAATCGGGCAGTTCCACTTTCCCGATGCGTTTCAGATGGTTGAACACTTCATTATTTTTGTAAAAAAGCTGCTGCGAATATTTCATATTCTGCCATTTGCAGCCGCCACAGACGCCAAAATGAATACAGACCGGATCGGTTCGATGCTCTGAATATTCATGGAAATGCGTGGCTTTCCCTTCGTAATAAGCTTTTCTTTTCCGGAATGTCTGGATGTCGACCACATCGCCGGGAACGACGTTCGGGATGAAGATTACTTTTCCGTCCGGGGCTTTCGCAACCGAAACGCCTTTGGCGCCTGCATCAAGGACTTTTATATGATCGAAGGTAATTTTGTCTGTGTTCTTTTTTGCCATGCCGCAAAATTAAACGATTGGTTAGATTTTCAAATCATAAAGGCCATTATTTTAGGATTTATTTTGAAATTGGTCTTGGGTTGAAATGGAAATGCGCTTTAAATTTTAGTTAAATTCACTTTCGGAATCGTTTGATGTTTTTTAAAAATGGCTAAATTTATACGATAATCCAACTAAATTTAATCATCATGAAAAGAACTGCAACTGCCGTTTGGCAAGGCTCACTTAAAGAAGGCGCCGGAAAACTGACCACACAAAGCAAAACCTTAGACAACACCCAATATTCATTCAAGACGCGTTTTGAAGATGGCGTCGGAACCAATCCCGAAGAACTCGTTGCCGCTGCACATGCGGGCTGTTTTACGATGCAGCTTTCGGCATTTATCGGCGAGGCCGGATTTGAGATTGAAAGCATCGAAACCCAATGCGTGATTACGATGGAAAATTTCACGATCACCAACTCTGACCTGACGCTGACCGCAAAAGTTTCAGGGATAGCGAACGACCAATTCCAGCAACTGGTAAAAAAGGCCGAGGAAAATTGCCCGATTTCCAAGTTGCTTACTGCGAAAATCAGTTCGACTGCAACGTTGGCCTAGCAAAAAAGCCATAAAAAAACCTCATGTTTTAAAGCATGAGGTTTTTTTATGCGTAAAAATGATGCTAGTACGTAATGTCGAAAGATCCGTTTGTAATTTCAACGGTTCCGGTTTCATCCAGATCGCTCAGTACGCCTGAGAAAGTGCCTTTAATTTTCTGGTTGGCATTCTCCGTCACGTTTGTGGTGAAAACGGAAGCGGCATGGTCGGTATCATATTCTGTATCACCATTTAAAAGATAGAAGTAATAGATGGTTTCCGTTCCGGGAACATCTTTTTCGAGGTTGAATTCGATTTTTTTGGTTTCGTCGCCATCAATCGATGCCTGGACATGCAGGTCTATATAAGTATAATCGGGCTCTACAATCGTTTGCGTATCGATTACGAAGCGGTTAAAATTGTATTCGGTGCCATTGATGGTAGCTTTGAGAAAGCTGGTTGGCGCTGGCGGCGGAACGACTACCGGTGCTTCATCGTCATCAGAACAAGAAGCGAAAAGGGCCAGGGCAATGAATGGTAAAATATACTTTTTCATGTTTTTTTTTATTGGATTCCAAAAATAGGCTTTCAAACCGTTCCGGCAAAAGGAAAATTGTTTTTTAACAATTGCATCCGGCAGTTAAAGAGTTCTCAACTTTGTTCTCTTTTTGAAGAATATTCATTAATTTTGACCAAAATTGGGATGATTTCTCTCCATAAGTAGGAATTGTGAAAAATTATTTAAAAAATAGTTATAATGTCAGTCTTAGAAAAAATAGATTCTTCAGCAATCATCGAATTGGAAAACAAGTACGGCGCACACAATTATCACCCGCTGCCGGTTGTGCTCAGCAGAGGCGAAGGTGTTTTTGTCTGGGATGTTGAAGGGAAAAAATACTTTGATTTCCTTTCGGCCTATTCTGCGGTTAACCAGGGCCATTGCCATCCTAAAATTGTAGATGCGATGATCAGCCAGGCGAAAACCCTAACCTTGACGTCCCGCGCTTTTTACAATGATCAGCTCGGCCCGTATGAGGAATTCCTGACAAAATATTTCGGCTTCGATAAAGTACTTCCGATGAATACCGGCGCGGAAGCGGTAGAAACCGCGCTTAAATTGTGCCGCAAATGGGCATATGAAGTGAAAGGGATAGCCGAACAGCAGGCGCAGATTATTGTCTGTGATGGAAATTTTCACGGAAGGACCACCACAATCATTTCGTTTTCGAATGATGAGAATGCCAGGAAAAACTTCGGACCCTATACTTCGGGTTTTATCAATATCGCCTATGATGATCTGGAGGCACTTGAGAATACATTAAAATCAGGAAATACCATCGCGGGATTCCTTGTTGAACCTATTCAGGGAGAAGCAGGTGTTTATGTGCCTTCCGAAGGTTATCTTTCAAAAGCAAAAGCGCTTTGCGAAAAATACAATGTGCTTTTTATCGCTGATGAAGTGCAAACCGGAATTGCGCGTACCGGGAAATTACTGGCGGTAAACCACGAAAATGTGCAGCCTGACATCCTGATTTTAGGAAAAGCGATTTCAGGTGGCGTTTATCCGGTTTCTGCGGTTTTGGCCAATGACAATATTATGAATGTGATCAAACCGGGTCAGCACGGATCCACTTTTGGTGGAAATCCAATCGCCGCCGCTGTTGCCGTAGCAGCGTTAAAAGTTGTAACCGATGAGAAGCTCGCGGAAAATGCGGAATATCTCGGGAAAATTTTCAGGGAAAAGATATCAGAATTCATCCAGACGTCCACAATCGCTACGCTGGTGCGGGGGAAAGGCTTGCTGAATGCGATCGTAATCAATGATACCGAAGAAAGCTCTACGGCCTGGGACATATGCATGGCTTTGCGCGACAATGGATTACTGGCCAAACCGACCCATGGCAATATCATCAGGTTTGCGCCGCCTTTGGTTATGAATGAGGAGCAATTGCTGACTTGTGTCTCGATAATCATCAAAACACTGAAGCAGTTTGAGAAATAGTTTGAAAATCCCGGTAGCCCCGGGATTTTTTGTTTTAAGCGCTAAAACTTTTAGGCGGGAGTAATTATTCGTTATTTTTTATATATTTGGTAGATAACCTTAAAACAAAACTATAATGGAAGAAAATGTTTCTTTTGGAAGTGAGATGCGCCTCAACAGTGAAGCCTTGAATTTCATCAGGGAAAGCGCAAAATGGTGTTACTTTTTAGCGATAATCGGATTTGTTATGATTGCGTTTATGCTGCTGGCCGCCGTATTCATGGGTTCGATTATGTCTATGGGCAATGCGCTGGGCGGGCAAAGCAACGCTATGCTCGGACCGATGCAAGGAATGCTTTCGGTAATCTATGTCGTTATTGCAGTCATTTATTTTTTTCCGATTTATTACCTTTTCAAATACGCATCGGACATGAAAGCTGCGCTCGGGGATCAAAACGAAGATCTGCTCACCAATGCATTCGGATATTTAAAATCCCATCATAAATTCCTTGGTATTATGGCGATAGTGGTTTTGTCGTTTTACGTATTGGCATTCATCGGTGTTGCACTTGTCGGGGCCGCCTACATGCATTAAAAAACTTCCGCTTTTATAGCGGATTTTTTTTGCCTTTTTAAAACTATCGGATATGTAAATTATTTCACGGCAGAATAATCCCGTTTGTATATTAGTTTACTACTTTTGAAAACAGATATCATCCTATGAAAAAGCTGTTGATTCCCATCATGATTATTGCCATACTTGTTGCCTTATATGAGCAAAGTCTGCCGCAATCCAATATTATAATAATGGTCATTGCCATTGTTTTTTTTATGGCCGGAATGATGTGGCTGAGTAGCAAAACGCCGAGTAAAAATAACGATAAAGAGCAAGATGATGTTTAGTAAAGGCGATAAGGTTTCTGTGCTCGACGACGCCATCGACGGAGTGGTGGTTGAAGTGAAAAACACCGGAGTTACTATCGAAACTGTCGATGGTTTTCTGATGACTTTTAAAGTCAACGAATTGATTAAGACAAACAATACCAGTGACTTATATTCAAGTACAACAAGTCATAATTTAAATCAGGTCAAAAAAGAAAAAGAGATACCAAAACCCAGAAGTTTTGTAAAGGAAAAGAAACCCAAGCATGAAATCCCAGCGCCGGAATTCGATCTTCATATTGAAAAGCTCGTCAAAAATTTCAGGGGCATGAGCAATTATGACATCCTGACATTGCAGACAGAAACTGCAAAAAGGCATATCGATTTTGCAGTCAGAAACAGGATTCCGAAAATTGTTTTTATACACGGCGTCGGCGAAGGCATACTCAAATCCGAGCTCGATTTTTTAATGGGTCGTTATGACAATATTGATTTTAGGGATGCCAATTACCAGAAGTACGGATTGGGCGCTACGGAGGTTTTTATCAGGCAAAATGCGAAATGATTATTGCGTAATCACACCATATAAAATATCGTTGCCATAATAAAAAGTACTGTTTCCTTTTTGGAAAGTCACTCCCTGGAGCCTGATTGTATGCTGAAACCCGCTGCCGAAAGTTGTCGTTGTCACTGAAATTATCCCGCTCACGGCTCTCCATTCTTCCTGGATCGCAGGAGTGGCAGATGCAGACGAACAGAAATACGTCTCATTTTCTCCAGCCGGAAGCGGAGTGGCAAATAGTCGGTAGGTCACCGCGTTTTGTATAGCGCCGATTGTTGCCGTTTTTTCAACACCCAAATTATCCGTAGAAAGCAGGCTCGCGTCATATTGCCTAATAAACAATCCTTCCTTGCCGGCATTCAGCGCGCTGTAGATGGTATTTGTAGCCGGGCAAATCGCTGCCTGGTCGGGATTGAAATTCAAAGGAAGCGTGGTCGGTGTTGTAGAATAATTCCCCAAAGCGCGGAAAGGTTCTTCTTGGTTTGTGCCGTCCGGTTTTAAGTATTTCATGTTTTTTAAAACGATGGAATGCTGGTATTTGCTGATTGTAACCTGCCCGGTTTCAGCATTCGGGGCATTGTTTATCTGTGTTGTTGTGATTTCTATCGAACCGGCTGTTGCGGTCCATTCTTCCACGGCTATCGGAGAAATTGGCGGGGGATTGGAGCAAAGTACGTCGGAAGAAATATTTCCGTTATATGCGCGATAGGTAACCGTTGCTTCGCCCGGGATGTCGAGGGTTGTCGGCGTATCTGCAGGCGTCGCGTCATTTGCAAAAGCATTTGTAAAAGCACTTAGATCATCCTGCTCCCCCGGCAGCTTGATAATCAACGCGCGGTTCTCGGTCAATTTATAGGCGAGTAGCCCGCAGGCGCCAACGGCACTGCCGTCAAAATCGATAATGTTTACCGTGACATCGCCGTCATCGCAGCCATTGAGTAAAAAGACCAAAACCAATATGCCCAGAAATTTTTTCATCCGTAATTTATTTGAAGCAAAAATAGGATTTTAATTTACAATCGGCAACCAATTTGTATTCCGTTAACATCACTAAAATTCATAACTTTGCGCCAATGAAAAAAGTATATCTAGATAACGCCGCCACAACCGCCATGCGTCCTGAAGTCATTTCGGAAATGGCCACAGTCATGCAGGAAGATTTCGGAAATCCGTCGTCAACACACAGCTTTGGCAGGAGCGCAAAAAATATCCTCGAGCTTTCGCGGAAAAATATAGCCAAAAGAATAAAAGCCGCTGCGGCCGAAATCATCTTTACCTCAGGTGGAACGGAAACCAACAACTGGATTCTCAGAAGTGCGGTCAAGGATTTAAATATTAAAAGGATCATTTCAAGCAAATTAGAACACCATGCTGTTTTACATACCATTGAGATGCTCGAGAAAGAATTCGATATCACTGTAGCCTATGTAAAAATCAAATCCGATGGCAGTATCGATGTAACGCATTTGGTCGAATTGCTTTCGCACAATGCGCCCACATTGGTTTCGCTGATGCATGTCAATAATGAAATCGGGACGGTGCTCGATCTGGAAAGTATCGGACGCATCTGCAAACAGCACAATGCTTTTTTCCATACCGATGCGATACAATCTGTCGGAAAGGAAAATCTGGATATGCAGCAATTGCAGGTCGATTTTTTAAGTGCCAGTGCGCATAAATTCCACGGACCGAAAGGCGTTGGTTTTGCATTCGTCAGAAAAGGGCTCGGGCTGCAGCCGATGTTGTTTGGCGGCGAACAGGAGAAAGGCCTGCGCGCCGGGACCGAAGCCGTCCATAATATTGCCGGGATGGCAAAAGCACTTGAACTTTCATACGACAATCTGGATTCTGAAAAAGCACATATCCTGTCGCTTAAGAATTACCTTATCGAACAATGCGGCATCCATTTCCCGGGGTTCACGATCAACGGAAATGCAAACGGGTTTTACAATATCGCTAATATCCTGTTTCCTTTCGGGGAAGAAAAGACGGCCATGATCCTTTTCCATCTCGATATGAAAGGCATTGCCGTGTCGCGCGGAAGCGCCTGCCAGTCGGGAAGTATCAGGCCTTCGCATGTATTGGCCGAAATTCTTGACGACACAGCAATCAGGAAACCTTCGCTGCGCATTTCGTTCAGCCACTACAATTCTAAAGCTGATGTGGATTATTTGATTGAGGTATTGAAAACGCTGTAACTACGTGCCATCTTCCTTTTTTTATTTGATTAAAACCAAATATTTCCATGGCGCTAAAGTAAAAGTATCGTCGCCTTTCAACTCGATTTCACTTCCGGTGAACAACTCTTTGTATTTGCCTTTCTGGTATTTAGAATCGAGTTTCACAGTTGCTGCTTCCTTGCTGTAATTGATGATCGAAATTACCCGGTCGCTTTCCATACTTCTTGAAAAAGAAACCACCTGATCCGGTTTGTCGTTAAAAATCCGCATCATCACGCCGCCCTGGTTGCCGTTCCACAACGCGTGGTTGCTGTGCTTCAGATCGAAAAGTTTTTTGAATAATTCTTCATATGGCATCTTGCCCCAATCAATCAGATCCTTGTCGAAAAATTTGAGCGAACGGTCGAGTCCGGCTTCCTGTCCGCCATATACCAAAGGCATTCCGTTTACGGTACCGCACAAAACAATCGAGGCTTCGAGACCGGCGCCGAAATTGGCGACCTGATTTCCTTCCCAGGAGTTTTTGTCATGGTTGTCGGTAAAAGTCATACGGTAAGCATTGCGCGGAAAAGTGTTCACATCGTGCGCCATATATTCGACTAGCCCGCCGATGCTTTTGCCGTCACGCGTCACGGCTGTCATCTTATCCCAAAGCGACCAGGAATAAGTAGCGTCGAAAGCTTTTTTCTGCAGATCGCGCGATTCCCATTCGGCGAGCATGAAAACCGGCTTTATGGCGTCCATTTCCTCGCGCGCGTTGTCCCAGAAATCGGTTGGGATAAAACCCGCCGTGTCGCAGCGATAGCCGTCAATATTGAAATCCCTGACCCAATAGACGAGCGCGCTGGTCATGTATTTCCGCAGTTCGGGTTTGTCGTAATCAAAATCGATCACATCGTCCCAATCATACCAAGGTGTTGGCTGGAAATGTCCTTCAGGCGTTTTGGAATACCAATCGGGATGGTCTTTGGCGAGTTGGTTGTCCCAGGAAGAATGGTTCGCCACCCAATCGATGATGACGTGCATGCCCATCGAATGGATCTTATCTACCAGATGCCTAAAATCTTCCTTGCTGCCGAATTCGGGATTCACGCCGAAATAATCCCTGACGGAATAATAGCTGCCGAGCGTTCCTTTTCTCTTTTCGACGCCAATCGGATGGATCGGCATGAGCCAGATGATATCGATGCCCATGGCTTTGATTCGGGGTAAGTGCGATTCGAAAGCTTTGAACGTTCCTTCGGGAGTGAATTGGCGGATATTGACTTCGTATAGCGTGGCGTTTTTACTCCATTCGGGGTGTTTGAGTTCGACATATTCTTTGGGTTCGTAGCGTGAAAGATCGCCATTGTTTGTGGAAGCGGTATTTTTTGTCTCGGTTTTCGTGCAGGAAAATAAGGCGGCCAGGGCGAAGATACCAAAGGCTTTTATAGTGCTTGAACTCATAATTCTTGTTTTTGGAATTTAAAGATAGGGATTATTTTACCATTGCAAAAAAATTAGCGGTTGCGAATTTGCACGGATTGATGCTCCTTTCTGTTTTCTGAAATTGTATCAGAATCTGCCGTTTCACTTTATTTTTACGATTCCGGATTTATAAAGATTGATCGCTTTTTGCAGCAATGATCCAATAGTAATTATCGGCAAGTCTTTTTCAGGATCGAACAGCATGATTTTCATACGCGAACGGTTTTCGATAATTAAGCCTGGATGTTCCAGGTGTTTGCCTTCGACAAATCCGAGATACGGCCTGTTGTCTTTTTTATGAACCCACAGATAGCAGAACATTTTTCCTTTGTAGCAAAAGAAAGGCATCCTGTATTTCCAAACGGCCGCAACTTCCGGGTCCTGTGAAAGTACGATGGCTTTCAATGCCAATAAACAGCCTTTATTTGGTTCTGCCTGATTGAGGTAAAAATTGTCCATTGCTTCCATATCGAATCAGTCAGGTGTTGGCTTTTTTCATTCCCATATAATGCCCGCGCAACGGTTTGTCGAATTTTTCAATCGCATAGCGAAGCAGTGTCCGTGGCATCGTTGCCGCATGTTTGTCCAGAAAAGCCAATAGCTGTTCGCGATCTTTGTCGCCTGCAAAGCGCAGCATCCATCCGGTTCCTTTGTGCACGAGGTCGTGTCCGTCATTCACCAGCATTTCAGCAATCCGGAAAGTGTCGGCCACATCGCCCTGTCTTATAAAATAGGTTGTGCCGACGATAGCGGAGCGGCGTTCCCAAACATTTCCGGAAGTTGCGAGTTGGTATAAAATATCGCGCGGCTTGTCGTATAAATAACTTCCGACCATATGCAATGCGCCCAAATCGACCAGGTCCCAATTGTTGATCCTGTCATGGCGCCGCATATACAAATCGAAAATTTCCTTCCTGCGATTTTCCGTTGTCTTTTTATTGCGGGATTGCTTATCCATGATGCTCACCGCGCCGGCCCTGACTTCATGTATCGGGCTTTCGAGCAGTTTTTCTATTTCACCCACGGGCATCGGCAGGAATTCTTTTGCGAGTTCGAAAAGTTTCCCCATTCGCACACCGATAAACTCGTCGCCTTCGCCATATTGGCCTTCCCCGGTTTTGAAATAACCTTTGGTCTTTTCGGCTTCTTCAGGTGAACCGATTGCTTTTAGCCTTTCAATAAATGCCGAAGCTGTCATTTTCGAATCCATTTATTCCGTTTTTTGATGGCTTAAATGTATGAAATTGTCGTGAAGACGTATTAATTTTCGGCAACCGTTTCGAGCAGGTCGCTGTCGAAAATGGCTTTTGGGGAAATGACCGTTTCGTTTTTCGGAATATGGTCGCCGTAGCGTTCTTTCATCTTTTGTTGCACCGCTGTGTTTTCAAGATTGAAATCGCTTAATTTTTCCGGTTTGCCGACTTCAATTCCGGCGCCGCGCTTGTAAATTTTCCAGATCAGTTCAGAACAGTACATCTTTTTATCCGACCATTCAAAAGTAAGGTCATAGTCTTTTCCTGAAAAATGCTGCCCGACATTTTTCATTTTTACCAATGTTTCCGGAGTCAGGATCGATGTATCACGCAATCTTTTGATGACAAATTTTCCGCTTTTGCCACGCACAATCCATTTTTGGAGCGGTGTCATTTTTACCGGCTGTACCGCTTCAAACACATAAAAATCGGAACCATTTTTATAGATAATCCCGCAATGAGAATAAGGCGAATTCGTAGCCAGCTGGATGGCTTTGCTTTGTGAGGAGAGCGAAGTCTGGAAAATAATATCCCCGTTTTTGATATCGTTTGCTGCAATCTCTGTTTGGATTTTTGGGCCATAAAATCGGCGTTTGGCGTAAATTCCGACAGCAATAACCAACAATAAGACGATCGCGATTCTTTTCATTCCCTGAATTTAATAGTAAATAGCCATGATAATTGGTTTCTCCGAACCGTCGATAATTTTTTCGATACGACTGAAAAACCGTTCGCTTACCATTGGGCAGCCTTGGCTGTTGCAGATTTTTTCTTCCTGTTCTTCATGAGGCATCGTGTCCAATTTGTGCAGGACGATATTGCGTAAAAATGCATTGCTGTTGGTTTCATCCAGGCCGTGCAATTTGTAGGCTTTGCCGAATTTTCCATTGTAATGTTGCCCGATGCTGTATTTCCCCAAAGCGGTTGAATACGAATTGTTGACATTGCTGAACTGGAGTTCGCTGTTCCCGGTTTCCGAACCGATGCCGTGCGCCACCAAACCCTGATCGATTATGTTGCCTGTTTTAAGATTACAGACGAAGAAGCGGTTTTTGCCAGAAGCGATTCTCATGTCAATAAGAAAGACAATTTCACGGTTATATTCCGGATGCAGGTATAGGAATTCTTTTATGGAACTGATCCGTAAACCAAGTTTTTCCGCAGCAGCGATTGTAATGTCTTCCATATTTCCCTAACGTGAAAGTTATTTTTTTATTGGAATTTCCTGAGCATCACTTTATTGTCATAACTGTTGGTTTCCATCTGGAAAGCCGCATTACCGATACATTTATAATTTTGCTTTTCATAAAATCGGATGGCGCGTGCATTCGATTCCAAAACCCACAGCCACATTTCGGTTTCTCCTTTGCTGCGCACGATGTCTTCGGCAAACCCGAGCAGTTGGTGTCCGATTCCCATTCCACAGAACCATTCGAGGATGTACAGCTTATTGAGTTCGGGCGCAATCAGGTCACCGACGGGCGATTTTTTCAAAAACTCGATTTCGGCAACGCCAACGAGATTGCTGTTATAGGTCGCAACAATGATACATTCGGGATGCTGGCGGATCGTGTTTTCAATCCGTTCAACGGAAAACTGTTTGGTGGTAAAATTGGCGAACTCGTCTGAAACGCCTTCAATCCCGTATGTCTGGATGTAAACCTGTTTGTATAAAACAGATAGTTTTGTGGCATCGCCGATTTGTGCTTTTCTGTAAAGGATATCTTTTTTCATGCTCCGGCAATAGCTTTGTTTTTGGTTGTCAGATGCAAATATAACAATCCGATAATTGCCGCGCTGACCGAAGCGATCAGGATTGCAATTTTCGAATCTTTGATGATCTGCCCATCGTTAAACGCCAGCAAGGTGATAAAAATCGACATCGTAAAACCGATTCCGCCCAGGCAGGCCGCACCGATAATGTGCTTCCACCGAACGTCATCGGGCAAAGTGCAAAGTCCGGCTGCTGCGGCAATAAAGCTAAAGAGAAAAATGCCCAAAGGTTTACCGATTACAAGCCCGGCAATAATCCCAATGCTGTTCATTCCGCCAAGGTTTTCATGCCAATTGCCGCCCAACGCGATACTTGTATTGGCCATGGCAAACAGCGGCAGAATAATAAAAGCCACCGGTTTGTGTAGGAAATGCTGGAGCCTTGCCGCCGGTGCATTTTCATCTCCATTGCCAAACGGAATAGCAAATGCGAGCAATACGCCCGTAATGGTTGCATGCACGCCCGAATGCAGCATGAAATACCACATGGCCGCGCCGCCAATCAGGTACGGAATCAGATTGTGGATCTTCATGCGATTGAGCAGCAGCAACACGGCGAAAATTCCCAATGCGATAAACAGGTTGGTAAAAGCCAGCGAAGCTGTGTAAAAAATGGCGATGACGATAATGGCGCCCAAATCGTCGATCACCGCCAATGCCGTCAGGAATATTTTAAGCGATACGGGAATGCGGTTGCCCAACAATGATAATATTCCGATGGCAAATGCGATGTCGGTGGCCATTGGAATTCCGGCGCCCGATTGTGTGGCGGTACCGAAATTGAGTAGCAGAAAAATTCCAGCAGGAACCAGCATTCCGCCCAAAGCGCCAAAAATAGGGAGCGCCGCATTTTTTATAGAGGACAATTCGCCGCAGTAGATTTCGCGTTCGAGCTCGAGGCCGATCAGCAGGAAGAAAATCGTCATCAGGCCGTCGTTGATCCAATGGGTGAAATTGTGCCCGGCAATGCTGGTTTCCCAAAAGCCGATGTAATCGCTTTGCCACTGGGAATTCGCAAGGGTTAGTGAAGCGATGGTGACGATGACTAAAATCAGTCCGCCTGCTTTTTCACTTTCGAAGAATCCGCTAAAAAGCTTTGTCAATTTCATTTATTTCTGTGCGATGATGATTAAATCGGTGGTTTTCAGGCCATCGTTTGTTGGGAAATCCTGATGTCGTAAAGTTATGATTTTAAAACCGGCCACTTCCAACGCCGCTGTTAAATCGATAGTCCGATGATAATACATGTACATTTCATCGCCGGAACTCGATTTCCTGAGGCCGGATTTGTTGTCCTCATTTTCTTCCATCGTGCTGATATAGATTATACCGTTTGGATTCAGTATTTTGGAAGCACCGCGAATCAACGCTACGGCTTCGTCTTTGGAAAGATAAGGCAGGCAGAAACCGCACATAATGGCATCGTATTGCTCAATAATAGTGTGGATTTCCCTGCAATCCAAAAGGCCGAATTCGGCTTTCGGGTTATTGATTCTGGCAAGCGCAATCATGTTTGGCGACAGATCGGTGCCCATGATTTTAAGGTTGGGACGTTTTTCAAGCAGGTATTTTGTGATATTTCCCGGGCCGCAGCCAAGTTCCAGGACTGTCGCGTTTTCCTTTGCGATATATTCACAAAACAAATCGAAAGATTGGTGGTATAAACCCACGTCCATAAATTTTTCCTGGTATACTTTTGCCAGTTTGTCGAATATCGCGACTGCAATTTTGGTATTGTCCATTTAATCGGTTTTGGTTCTGATTGGGATCCAGATTTCCTCTTCCGAATCGACACTGTCCTTTTTATATTTTTCGCCCAGGATTTCGAAATGCGGCCGGTCGTCGAGGATGTAACCGGAGTTCGAAAGCCATGTCCCGAGAATGTAACGGAAGGTTCCATCGGCAGCTTTCGCATCGCCTTTGTATGGGAAAACGGCATAAAGTCCGCCTCTCAAAACAAAGGTTTCCATATCGGCAGGAGCATTTTCAAAACCCGTGACCGCTATGGTCGCCCATTTTTCAAATTCCGCATTCGGATCGAAATGTTCAAAAAAAGCGTGGCGGTAAATCTGCATCGAATACAAGTCGGAGCCAACAGTATCAGAAATGGCGTTGCGTCGTTGCATAAAGCTGCGCCACAGTTCGCCTGTCTTATTGTCCGAAAAAGACATCGCCATTCGTTTCCCGATGAGTTTTGTTTCTGAAAGTGTTTCGATACGGTATTCCATAATTATATTTGTTTTTCGGTAAATCCATTCGTTTTGACTATTCCGGCGCGGCGGTTTCAGGTGATTTCGAGATCGATTTGCCAATCGCAATGAACAAAACCGAAAAGAATACGAAAACCAGCATCAACAACGCCGAATGGAGTAAGACCTTTTGCATGCCGAGCTCGGTAACATTTACAAAAGGGTAAGGGTAGAATCCTGAAAAATGGCCCCGGATTAAAATGTAAACCAGGTAAGCTGCAGGAAACAGCAGCCAACTCCCGATTAGCGAAAAATTTAATTGCTTTTTGGATTCATATAAATACCAGAAAAAGATCACTTCGAGCGGAATTACGGAATGCAGCAGCTCATTCACCACCATCTGCAGGCCGGTTGGCGTCCAGATTGCCCGAAGCACCAATTGGTACACAAGGCAAACCACCGTGATGTAAACGGTCAGTGCGGTTAAGATTGACGGACGGCTAAAAAACCGGTGAAACGGCGCTTTTTCTGAAAGCATCGATGTGAAATAACAAGCCACGAGCGTATTGGTCAGGATGGTGAAAAAACTCACAAACCGCACGGAAGTTTCGATCAGGCCGGCTTCCCTGTTCCCGATCATCAGGATGTATTGCGCTATGAGGGCAAACCAGCTTATAGCGGCAAAAAGGAATGTTATTTTTGTTTTCATCGGAATGGATTTAGGATTGCTTACAACGCAAATTTAATAATTAAAGGCTTGTGGTCGCTGTATTTTGTCCAGTCCTGGTAAGTTCCGACTTCAACGCTTTCCAAAACTTCTGTAAAATCGGATGAGGCAAAACAATAATCCAGATGGTAAGGCTTGTTTTCATGGCGGTACAGATATAAGGTCGGATGCGATTCCTTTCCTTGTATCTGGTTGTGGAATTGGTGGTAGGCGCTGGTTATTTTTTTCGATTCCAACATACTGACCACAGCCGAATGGTTTCCTTCGCGGCGCGGCCTGTCCCAAATCGTATTGCTGTTGAAATCGCCGATCAGAACCGTCCTGTCGGACAATAACGCCTCATAATAGCGGATCGCTTTCCAGACCTGCGTTACATATTGGCCGTCCTTGTCTCCGGGATTGTTTGCCCAGACGGCAAAAAGCGTAAAATCGACTTTTCCGCCCGTGACGGCAATCGGCAATATGTTCTTAAAATCGGGGTTGTGGCAATCCATCAGGCTGAAACGGTAATCGCTATAGGAAAAAACACCCAGGCCTTTATCAGGATTGGTTCCGTGCCAAAGCAGGTCGGTTGGCAACGGCGTTCCGTCGGGAAACCTGAGTTTTTCGGGACATTCACATTCGGGGACGACAAGAATATCCGGCTGCTGCGTCAGGATAAATGGCGCTTTTTTTCGGAAAGCCATATTGCAGTTCCAGGTGATGATCTTCATGGCAAATGTATTTTCCGTAATGCCGGCAGGCTGAAGCCGGAACACAAAAGAAAAAGGAGTGTCGGAAAGTAATTTTTGGACATGCTGTTAATATTCGATAGAAGTTTCCTGCATGGACGAAGTTAAGAAAAATAATCATTCGGGTATTGAATGGGCAAATCTGATTTGGCTTTTCGTTGCATCGTTTAGAGATTTTCAGCAATAAATATTTTGCAATATTCCTTAATCATATTGCGCACGCGCCTGAATTCCGTAATAATTTCGATTTCTGTTCCGTGGAACAGGGCCGGGTCGGGGAAATTGTAGTGCAACCTTTCAGCTTTTGTTCGAAAGAACGGGCAGTTTTCCTTTGCATTGTCGCAAACCGTAATCACAAAATCGAAGTCAGTTTCGTAGTATTCATCGACATTATTTGAAGTGTGTCCTGAAATGTCAATCCCGTCTTCTTTCATTGTCGAAATTGCTTTCGGATTTACGCCATGCGTTTCAATACCGGCGCTGTAGATTTCTGCGTTATTTTGGGCAAAATGGCGAAGATAACCTTCGGCGATTTGGCTTCTGCAGCTATTTCCGGTACAGAGAACCAGTATTTTTTTAGCCATTGGATGTTTTGGTGATGTTGACTTTGGCTAGACCAACAGCCAAATGAGGTTAATGATACAGAATTTTGCATCCCAGCCGAAAGCCAGCTGCAACGCAACAATGGAAGTCGTAATGACAATCGGTCTTTTATATTTTATAAAGGATTCTTTCATGGTTAACAGCAGCCTCCGCCGGGTGAGCATTCAGTTTCAGCTGTTTGTTCGGGAACGCCGCAATTTTCTTTTGCAAGGCAGTCTGTTTTTTTGGAAAGCAGGATAAAGTTTTTGCCGTCGAAACCCAAATTATATTTCCCAATGGTATCGGATTGGTATTCGACTTCGATTTCGAAATCTTCCATTCCGAGGGCTTTTTCCGAAAGGGCGATTATTTTAAGAAGTTTCCCGGGCTTTAGGCGGTGTTCAAAATCATTCGCGTCCCAAAGCTGAAAATTGGCGGCCCTTTCATTGCGGATTTTACCGCCGCAGTCGATGAAATGTTTGGTGACAACGCCGACTTCTGTGACGTGGAAATGCTCGGGCACGAAAGTTCCGTTTTGCAATTGAAAGCTGACGGTTTCTGCGGTTTCCAAAAGGATTTTTATTTCAGATAGTTTCATGATTCATTTTTTAAGTTAACAGCAATTGTTCTTCTTAGTCTCTAATTTTGTTGCAACCACTGCAAAATAGGTCTGCAGCGTTTCTAATGTATTTTGGTCAATACAGTAGCAGATGGCATTTCCCTCGATGTTCCCTTTTATTAAACCCGCGTTTTTGAGTTCCTTGAGGTGTTGGGAGACCGTAGGCTGGGCGAGAGGCAATTCGTTTACGATGTCGCCGCAAATGCAGGAGTCGACTTCCATCAGGTATTCAATAATGGCAATCCTGGCGGGATGGCCGAGGGCCTTCGCAAGAGTGGCGATTTGGTTTTGCCGGTCGGTAAAGTGTTCGGTTTTTGTAGCGCCCATATTTTGTATTTTTATATTGCAATATTACGATAAATATTTTAAACACCAAGAATTTGAAGATAATTTAGAGATTCAATGGAATCGCTTCCACGATTTGCCGAAATCATTACTGACGGTTTTCCTTTTCAATAACTGTTTAATCGTCGATGAAAATTCAGCATTTCCATATGGATTTATGGTGATAATTTGCACTTCAACGTTTTTTGAGGTTGATTGTGGGTAAAATATGTCAAAGAGCTGAACAGTAAGTATCTTAGCTTTAGTTTTATAATGTTGGCAACAATTTTATTTGATTTAGTATGAAAAATTATGCACCCCTTTTTATAGCAATAGCAAGTGTTTTTTCCTTGAGTTGTTTTGCACAGCGCAGCGACCGTTTGCTGGACAATTCGGAAATGGGAAATACACAATTAATATCCGACAGGATGTCCGATAATGAGCTTGCGGTTGTATCCTACCATGTCGAAGAAACGATAAACATGAACTTTGGAGGCAGCGTCACTACTTATAATGTTTCAAATTTGGACATGATTAGTACGAAAGACTTAGGGCCAAACAACAGCAGGATTATAACTCCGATGTATGCAAAGGCAAGAGCAAAAACAGTAGCAACGGTGAATAACGAACCGCCGAAAACTCCCGTTATAACCATTCCTGTAATTCCGATTAAAGCTGATGCGGTGGTTTCGGAGGTAAAAATGAAGTCTGTCAATATAGATATCATAAGTACCTATGAAAGGGTTTTAGATAAAGGGTACAAAGACGTGGATATGCTTAAAAGGGTAGGGAACAGCCGTTTTTTTCACGGTGACTTGGTTATGGCCGCCAAATGGTATGCTCAATTATTTGCTTTAACTACGGATCTGGAAGCAGTATACTATTATCGGTATGCCCAGTCGTTAGTATCTATTAGCCAAAATAAAAAAGCCAATGAGATGATGGCGATATTTGAAAATAAAAATTTGTAAAATAACCAGCCAAAGGTTTCCCGGATTTCCAGATCCATTGTCACGGTATATTGTTTTGTCAGACCTTCAGCGAGCCGCGGAACCCCCTGGCGGCATAGTAAGAATCTGCACCGTTGTGATAGGTAAATACAGTGTCGTAGCGCCGGTCACAAAAGAGGGCGCCGCCAAGTTTTCGGATATCGGCGGGTGTTATTATCCAACTGGATGTTTTGGTATCGAAATTCCCAAGTTGCTGTAGCTCCCGATATTGTTCTTCCGATAAAAGTGAAATGTCCATGGCAGCAGCCATATCGATAGCGTTATTTTCCGGTTTGTGTTCTTTTCTCGACTCGAGCGCTTTACGGTCGTAACAGACACTTCTGCGGCCTTTTGGACTTTCAGCTGAACAATCATAAAAAATATATTCGCCCGTCTTTTTATCATGGCCGACTACATCCGGCTCACCACCGCTACTTTCCATTTCATTGAGCGACCACAATTTTACAGGATTAGTTTCCAGCTTTGCTTGTACTTTAGCCCAATCAAGGCCATTATGGCGACTCGTGTTTTTCTCAAAACGCGTTTTTAATGTATAGAGTAGTGCTGATTGTTGCTGTGTTGACAATTCTTTTTTCATGCTATTTCTTTATTAAAATTAACTGGAATTATTTTTCTGTCAGAAGGTCTGAAATACCAAGACAAGATAATAAAAATAGTCTGCATAAATGGCCCAATAATTCCCTTTATGCTATCATCGCCACTGGCCAAATGCGAAACCAGGGCTCCCGTCATAAGAAAAAAGAAACCTGCATAGGCCCATTCTTTAACAAGTTTAAATCGTGGAACTAAAATAGCGATTACGCCAAGTATTTTCCAGAAACCAATGATATACAAGAAATATAGCGGGTAGCCTAAAGGAACAATCAGATCAACCATGTCTTTTGCATGAAATATTTGCGCCAGGCCACTTCCCAGCATTCCAAAAGACAATAACGCTGTTGCGATCCAATAGATAATTAATTTTCTCTTTTCCATAATGTATTATTTTAATTTGTTTGCGATGTCCTGTAATCGGTTATGTGCCATATTCATGCCTTGGGCAAAGGGTAGCTGCAGCATTTGGTCTCTGAATGCGACTGATCTGTATACGATATGTATATTGAGTTTACTGGTGTCGTCAGTGCGTTTTTCAAATTCCAGGAACTCAAGCTGGACGGGAAAAGGTGAATTCTCCATTTCAAATGTCCGTGTGATTTTTCGATTCGGAATAAATTCATGGATTACGCCACTGGCTTGAAATACTACATTTCCGTGAGCGTCTGTTGTTTCAAATTGGTAACCGCCGTGTTTTTTACTTTCGAGTTTCAGCACTTTCGTTCCCATCCATTGGGCAACGATGTCGGGCATTTCATACGCTTTGAAAAGCAATTCCAAAGGCAAATCAAATTCCCTTGTAATCACCAATTCCTGTTTGCCGTTTTCGGCATTTATTTTTGTTTTATGTTCCATATCAGGTTACTTTTTCGATTTGTATTCTTTCATTATGGTTTCCAGTTTATTAAACCTGTCATCCCACATGTTGCGGAATGGTTCAATAAAATCGGCTAATTCTTTTATCTTTTGTGGATTTAAGAGGTAGTAAATCTCCCTGCCGTTTTGCTCTTGTTTCAGTAATTCACATTCGGTAAGTATTTGAATATGTTTTGAAATCGTTTGTCTTGACGAACCAAAATTTTCAGCTATGGCACCAGGAGTCATTGCCTGCAAGGCTACTAAACTCAATATTGCCCTACGTGTCGGGTCGGCTATAGCCTGAAATACATCTCTACGAATTTCCATTTATGCAGTTATTTGACTGCAAATATAATGCAGTTATTTGACTGCGCAAATTTTTTTAGGTTTTTTTTGCAAATTGTTGAGGATATTGTCGGGAAGCTTTGATGGCGGACTGTAATGACCGGGGCTGGACGTCGACCGACTAAGATAGAAGTTTTGTGGAAGAAAAAAGGCATCAAAATAGAAAAGAAGCCTGAAATTCTATTCCAGGCTTCTGCATATTAATTTTATTATACTTAATTATTTTAGGTTTTTCTCTAATTTGTCAAAACATGAGTTCCACCCTTTAATACAATCATCTGCCATTTCAACAGGCAAATCGGCATGTTGCAGTTTCATATTTGTCTTACCATCGATTTCTTCAAATTCAACGGTCACTATAAGCTGCAAGTCCCATTCTCCGGGCATTTTATAGTAAGATGCCGGAACTATGTTTCCTTCAGGGTCAGCAAAGCTGTCTGAATAAACAATCTTTTTAAATGGTATGATTTCCTTATAGGTACCTGTTGACCAGGTTTCTTTTCCATCTGGACTTTTCATGGAATTTAGATATTTACCGCCTATTGTAAAATCAACAGTACTGCTGGGAGTAGTATACCCTTCAGGACTGAACCATTTCTTAAGACTTTCGGGTTCGGTCCATGCTTTCCATACGGTAGTAAGCGGAAGGTTGAAAGTCCTGTTAATTGAAATTGTTTTTTTCTTTTCGTTAATTAAATTTTCCATCATTTTTATGTTTTTAATTATGATTATCGGAACAGTAAAAATGTAGATTTTAAAATTAAAAATGTAATATGACTTTAAAAATAAGTTACAGGATTTAACTGAAAGTTCAATTTAGTGGCCGTTCTTTTCAACCGGTTCCCACAGTTCAATCTTGTTGCCTTCTGCGTCCATGATATGTACAAATTTTCCATAGTCGTAAGTCGCAATGCTGTCAAGTACGGTTACTCCGTTTTCCTTGAGTTTGTTTACAAGCCCTTCCATATTCTGAACCCGGTAATTGATCATGAAATCTTTTTTGGATGGGGAAAAATACGCATCCCCTTTTTTGAAAGGGCTCCATTGAAGGGGGATGATCTCTTCAGTCTTGTTAACGTCTCTGTATTCAAAACTCACTGTGCCCCATGCATTGATGTCAAATCCTAAATTTTTGGCATACCATTCTTTCGTTTCCTTCGGGTTGTCTGAAAAAAAGAAAATGCCGCCAATTCCGGTCACCTTTGGTGTATTATTAGGTGAAGTTGCGTGATCTGTTTGATTTTTTTGGTCTTCCATAGTGTTTGTTTTTTTAGTTGTCGAAGCACAGCTTGCAACAAGTGTTACAAGCAAAATTAGGGTAAATAATCTTTTCATTTTATTTTCTATTCGTATTGTTTGCACCGTCGGCAGGTATTTTTTTCTTAGTTTCATTTTTTTTCGTTTACATATTCTAAAATGTCCCCCGGCTGGCAATTCAACACTTCGCATATTACTTCTAATGTACTAAACCGGATGGCTTTTGCTTTTCCTGTTTTTAGGATAGAAAGGATAAAAGAAAAAAAACATTATCAAAGCCCAAAAATCAGATTGGTACCTTAAATTTACATCCCCGGCCAATATAAGAAATTGAATTTATGGTCATTCGGATCGCTTACGTCCCTGGGCCAAGCGTCGGTTTGCGGTGATTGAGACAGCGTTATTTCTGCTATGACAGAAGTTTTGGAATACCTATAAGACATTGGGCAACCAGCAAATCACATCTTGTCTCTGTTAACTGAAGATGCGAAACACAATCTTGTTTTAGCAACTGTTTGATACACTCTGATACACTCTCCATACACTATCCATACTGTATCTATACACTATCTATACAGTATCCCTACACTATCTATACACCAGACTTTGGTTTGATACCCATCTAAATACCTTTAAAGATCAATTAGTATTGGGGTAAGACAGCGAACGAAATCGCTTTTAATTTTGAGGCGGACAAAGAACGTATTCAAAGTTACTTAAGACCTTGAGAAGCAGGTTATTCAAAGATAATTTTTTTTACAATATGCAAACACTTTTTTGGGCAATAATTTCAAGGGTAAGGTTGGAGATTTTCCAATTATGAAAATTTTCCTTGTTGCATTGGCATTTTAGCTAACGTCCCGGGACTATGTTGGTTTGCAAAAATTGGGTGGAGTTTTTCGGCTAAGATAGCAGTTTTTCAGGATGCCATGATGTTTGGTATAAGGTTATATATTAATTCTTTCAAGATATCAAATAAGTAAAATAAAAAAGCTGTTTTGGGGAAACCAAAACAGCTTTAAAAAATTCTTTTATTTATTTTACGATTACCTGATGGCTTTCTATCTGGTTGTTTATATTTATCTTCAGGAGGTAAACGCCTCTTGGCAGGCCGGTAACATTGACTGAGGCGATATTATTTTCAAGAGTGACACTTCTTTTCATTTCTCCCATCATATTGTATAATTGGGCAATGATTCTTGCACTTGGCGCTGGTTTGAAATTTTGGTCGCGTAAATCAATATTTACTATGTCGTTTGATGGATTTGGATAGATCTTAAACATCGCTTCATCGTCTGATATTGCTTCTTTGGCGCCAATGGAACTGCAAAGATTTACATGGGTTGGCTCTTCACTTTCTCTATAAAATGTACCACAGCTATTTGTAGCTACTGCAATGAAAGAGATATCACCACTAAAACCAAGACCATATTTGAGGGTTACACTGTATGGAGCACCATAATAGGGGATACCGTAAGTAACTGCTAAAGGCTGTGGGTAAATACCGCTCAACTGTATTGTTGTGTCAGGAGGTAAGTTTACATTGAAAATTACATAATGCCATTTACTGTCGCAAAATTCAGCACTGTCACGGACAAGATTAAATGCCGGTGCACCTACCCAAATTGTTTTTGTTGAAGTTTTTGATCCACACATGGAATTGTATACTGTCACTGATAATGTGATATATCCACTATCGGTACCTGTATGTGTGAGTGTTATACCTGGTGTTCCGTTTCCTGAAATTGTCGCCAATCCATTTCCTTGTGTAATTGACCAATTATAGGTTACCCCTGATATTGGCGGAATGCTGTAATTTGCAAATGTACACAAGGTAGCCAGACCTGAAATATTTGGAGTTGTGCATATATAAGTGCAATCAAATACTTGATTATTGTTTACGTCGCTGTCTAATTCGGTAGCTAACCAATCGCCGTTTCGGGTATTGAAAGAAATATGAGGTTCATTAATATTTGCACCGTTTGGAAATGAAGTGGTGAAGTTAACAAAAGGAATCGCTTTTGTACCTGTTGGCGGGGTTGCCTTATTATACCTTGTTAAATAATCGGTGTTGTTCAAAATAGTTGCTCCACTGCCAACATCTAAAGAACTTGGAACAGGAATAAAATCAAATGAGGGAGCCAAATAACTATTCACTCCGGTGTTTATAAAATCCTGATACATTGGCGTTATGCTAAAATTAAACGGCAACTGATATTTTCCGCCAGGATAGTAATCATATGATAAAGTAACAGGATTATTATAGGTTCTGTCAGTCAAACTGGTTGTGATTTGTGGGTTCCACCCAAATAAGCTGAATATTTTTTTCGTATATGTAATATTTCCATGATATACCTGATTTGATGTCCCTGCAGTGGGTAGCGCATTAGCATAAAAACTCATCGCAAAGCTACTGCTTCCCGGAAGCATACCTAAAAGCAGACCGGGTTCGTTAAATTCGTATGCAAGAGGGGCAGAAGTAATGCCGGTCAAAGGTTCAATCAACACTGTTAATAAGGTCGTGAGTGCAGTAGTACTTACATTTCCATTAAGATTGAATAAAAGCGCACTAGGGTTAAAATCCTGCGGATTAGCACAATGATTTCCATTACTGATGGCAATATTACGGGTTTGTACAGGATAGCCCATGCTGCGAAGTTCTAATTGAAAGGAATTGAATACAGCATTATTTAAACCAAAACCACTATCTATGTAATTAGATAACAATTGTTTTGTGCCTTGAGCCTCCATAAGATTCTGGATTTCACTAATACTGATATTAGCGCCATCGACAGGGCTTAAATTATAGTCTCCGATAGGCGTGCTAACAAACTGGTCTGCTAAATGCCTTGCAAAATATTGAATTCCTATTGGTATGTTTGCACCTTGTTGTGGAGCATCGTGTGAAATATATAGATTGGCTTGATGTGCCTGACCCAATATCTCCATGTCACGAAGTGCATACCGTGCTATTAATCCACCCATACTTTGACCAACAACAACATTTGGCGTGGCGCTTCCTGCCTGCGCCTTTTTGGTATTAACCCACTTGATGATGTCTTCTACCAGGTAAGCATTGCGTTTTAGATCATCGCGACCTTGATTAAAATTTATATAGATAATATCGTATTGACTGATTTGAAAATATAAATTATAAGAACTGTAAGAAGATTCAAAAAAATTACGATAACTAATTTCGCCAAAGGAATTTTCAATTCCCAGAAGTCCGCTATCAAAGCCTTCGACCACAATTAATGGCTTGCGTATAATACAATCATTCTGTGCATATTTTATTTGAAGTGTCGCAGTATTTGCAACTCCTAAATATTGACGAGTTCCCGACAAAGGAATAGTTGCAACATTGGCACAACTTGGATCTGGAGGAATTATAATTGTTTGACCAGGTTGTAGTTTTTCACCACCTACGTTAAATTGATTTAAACTATTTGGGTCCGTAGGTGGAGGAGCTAAAACAGGAACATCAATTTTTAATTTACTGTGGCTGTAAAGTATTTGTGCATTGGTTAATGTTAGTTTATATTTCCATTCATAAATACCTGACGCAGGATAGTTTATTGTTCGTAATTGTCCTAAGCTCATTGATTGGTAACCTGCACCATTGCCAAAATCAACATCAATACTTTGTATTGATGTTGATTGATTAGTATACCAAAGAGATGCAGGTAATGTTACTTGTAACGATAAACTTTTATAAATTAGTATGGGTGCCGCAATTGCAAATACTTGCTGATCAATATACGGATTTTGCCATACGCCACCCACATATTTATCCGTTACGACATCATTATTGTTTACCAGATAATTTGGATAAGCATCCGGTCTGAACTTGCTGTATTTGTAATATAGTCCGCTTAAGACAATTTTGTTGGGCTGTCTTAAGTTATCCCAATTCGTTTTGAATGTGACCGGGCTCACTAACCCTGTTACGTTTGATTGAACTCTTGCCATTAAGAGCGTGTTGTAAATGCTGTTATACTTCCCTCTTGTTGTAAAGTTGGTTGTTGTAAATCCACCACTGTAATCAGTAAGGTCTGCAAATTCCATCGCCTGGTTTATTAGGAGACTATATGGAACTTTTGTTTTGTCAAGTCCTGCGAGTTTGGCGTTGATTAGCGTTTTATAGGTCGTGTTGATTGTTTGTGCCTGACTTAAAGAAGTGAAAATTAAGCATAGGAAAAACAGGCCCTTTTTGAGAAAGCGAATTTGATTCATAGTGTATATTGGTTTTAATTGTTACTGGGTAAACTGCATATCAAAACGACCTTCGCGTATTTGATGAACCACATTTTGATTGTCTTTGACATCAAACCAAAATGTGCCTGAAACTATGTTATGTGTGAAATCTAATTTGGAGATATTCGTCTCGCCGGTATTTGTTGTTGATGTAGAATTAATTTGATAAATACCAGTATTGTCATCCAGATTTGACAGAGCTCCAAATGCATTGCCGGCAATTCTTTCGTAAAGATTTAGTGTTTGTCCTTGTGAAATTGGTAGTTTTTCTGTCCCAATCGTTACTCCAGTCAATACATTGTTCTTTTTATTATTTGCTGTTACATAAAAATAATATTCCCCATCAACTAATTGGTAAAAACAATTATAAGAATTATTCTGAATGCCAGGTATAAAGACTTCTCCATCAATCAGGCATCCAAAAGTATTTGCTCCTGTTTGAGTTTCAGGAGGTAGTTGGGAGATTGACGGAATGGCAATAGGATTATCATCATCTGAATCATTACATGAAATAAATACAGTAATGATTATAAGGAGAGATAAAAATCTTTTCATTATTTAACTTTTTATAAAAATACAAATTGCGACTATATGTTTTACAATTTGTGTATTTCTTTTGTGTTAAATGTTCTTGATCGGATGTTTTCTATAAGCTTGCCTGTAACGTCTCGCGGCTGGACAGAGTTCTTTCTGTTATGACAGAACGATTTTACGGAGAAAAAACGTCAAGGCTAATTAACATCGCAACAAATCACATTTGGCCCTTTTAGTGGCAATTTTTATTTTTGCCTTCTTATTTGGAGGAGCGTTGGAGGTGTTGTTTTCGGATGAAATAATATTCCTGTTTAACAGAAAAAAGGCCCTCCCAAAATCTATTTTTCGTGAAAAAAAGCGCGGCATTGCAGAAATGCGCCTTATATTCGTAACATCTTAATTTTCGCGGTTGAAAACATCTACCTGTTTCGTATTGACATCTTTGTTACTGGTGTTCAGTTTGCAGCCGCTTCGATCCCAAAAGTTGAGCAAGACCGACAGCCTGCGACAGGTTTTGTCCCGATACGAGGCAGCCAATAAAAACCGGACGCCCGACTTGCGTGATTCCGTAAAAGTCAGGACGCTTCAGAAATTGATTTTGCATTATGTCGATTCAGAGCCGAAAACGGCTTTGGTCTACAGTCTTCAATTGCTTGCTCTTTCCCAAAAAATTAAGTTTCAGGACGGCATAGCTGACGGGCATTTGTTTATCGGCCGTATTGGCATCAGGGGGCGCAACCCAGGTCTCGCCATCACAGTGTGGCATTACATTGCCTAATATCAATACACTAATTGTGACCACAAGCCTGGCGGGAGTTACAGGATATCGGTTTAAAGTGACCAATATTACCGCAGGAGCGCAGGGACCAAACGTGGTACAAACAATTGACCGGAACATACATTGGTTCAGTTTGCCGATGCTTGCACAATACAATTACGGTACTACTTACAGGATTGAAATTGCAGTGAAGACCACTGGCGCGTATTCGGGTTTTGGTGCGCCATGTGAAGTTTCATCACCGCCGGCGCCATCACTGATTAATTACGGAGGAATCACCGCCACATCATCGACGCTGGTCGCTTCAACAAGCTTGCAGGGTGTTATGCAATACAGGTTCCAGATAACAAGAATGCTGGATAATGCAACAACAACGATTGATAGGAACAACAACTATTTCACGTTCAAAATGGTGTCGGGTTATACGCCTGCAGCACAGTATGCGATACGGATTTCGGTTATGACAGCAGGAAGCTGGTCGCCATTTGGAGATGCCTGTGAAATCACCTCACCGGGTTCGGCTGCGCGGTTTATTGCCGAAAAACCAACAGAAATCCCGGCACCGGAATTCAAAGCTATTGCCTATCCAAACCCATTTGCATCAGTGTTTGCAATCGATGTGAAATCATCGTCGACAGCAGCGGTTGAATTGAAGGTTTATGACATGTTGGGCAAACTGATCGAATCGCGGGAAGTTGCGCTTGAAGATCTTAGCAGCGAAAAAATAGGCGCCGCGTATCCGACAGGCATTTACAATGTGATTGTAAGCCAGGATGGAATTGTCAAGACACTCCGAATAATCAAACGTTAATTCAATTGAAAAGGCAAAGTCCCATGTTCTGCGAAGTCTCCTGGCTTCGCAGCCATAAGTTTAAGAAAAGTAATGTAAAGCCGGGAGATTATGCAGAGACCATAGCGAGGATAACATTCGCGCAGTTGCGGTTCTGGCGAACTGACGAAACAGTCCTCTCTGCCGAAGATAAAGTTTTTTCAGGAACTGACTTTTCCAGCGACCTAAAAACCATTTCTTTTAAAGTTGCTTTTTAAAGAGGCAGCAATCCATACGGTATTAAATATAAAATCAATGAACAGAAGAATATTCGTTATTCCTTTTGATTAAAATAAGCAACGCCCATCCAGATTAAGCCCAGGCCAATTCCTAAAGTAGCTGCAAGTTGAATGGCATCAAATATAAATCCAATAACCAGCCCGATAATCACACAGCAAAAAAATACACTTAGCGCCTTTAAAAAACCTTTTTTATTTTCCATGGTTATATATTTTAAATGTTAGTCCACTGTTTCGGCCCGATACTCGTGCTATCGGGTTATATTGCAGGTAACGTCCCGGGGCCAGACGTCGGTTTGCGGTCATTTCGGAGCCGAAGACTTTTGGTGACCGCAAACGAAGTTACGGAAAATATTGTTACAATTTTGCAGAAAATGCCGCAATGGGCCAAGCTGCTGTTAGTCGCTGCTCTGTTGTCCGCTATGAAAGCTTGTCGCCTCAACCCCATACCTTATTGCCGCTTCAAGTATATCAATGTTTATTTCTTTCAGCGTTTTGAACTTAATGCAATACCCGCTCACGCTTGCCTTACCTAGTTTTTTTCCATACGTTTGGGCTAAGTATGCCTTATCTTTGATACCAATTATATAGACAGAGATCCCGGTTGTGTTTGCGCTCAAACCAATTTGATAAAACTCCCTCGTTTTTCCATCAGCATATTTTATTGTTTGAAATCCATATCCTATATTGGGATTAGAAACAGTTTTATTTTCGTTGTTTTTACCATCAAGGAACCATAATTTACATGCTGGCATTACTCCCAGAATGATGCGGTGCAACTCCTGCATGTCGCTGCGTTTTGGTTCAGGCTGGCTAGTAATATACGCTTTGATTTGTCCTTGTACATCCATATAAAATATAAAATTAAGAGTTGCTTATTTTAATGTTAGCACTATAGCCATAGGGTTGCGGGCATAATGTTCCGGGGGCAGACGTTGGTATGCGGCGTTTCAACTTCATCTTTTGTCACTTTTGAAAAAAACTTTATCGTTATATAAGTTGAATCTATTTTGAAATATTGTGAACTGGAAGTATCAAACAATTTTACGGTGTTACTGGCACTTCCATTTTTATATTCCGTAAGATTTATTTCATAATTTTTTCCATTGATCGCTTTGCTGTCAAAAGTAATCGCTTCAACATCTAAATTCTCAAAAAACAAAACATCCTGTAATTCCTTATCTTTCACGCCAAACTTTGAAGTCATTTTTACCGTTGTTTGACAGTGGGCAAATTGAAATATTAAAAAGGCGAAGATTATGATGGATTTATTTTTCATATTATTTTTTGAATTGAAGTTCGGTTTCTCAAAAATAGCTGCTAACGTTTCGTGTAACAAAGCAGGGGCGTTAAGTGGGCTGAGTTCTCTATGCCGAAGATAAACTTTCTTCGTGAAAAATCAACGTTCCGCTTGCTGAAAACCAGCGCTTGCTTAGTTGCGCTGCTAGCAGCTGTTGTAGTTTATGATTTATAATTTTCTTTCAGTAGAGAAAAAATCAAAGAATCTTGTATTTCTCCATCTTTGATATAATGCTGTCTTAAATTTCCTTCCAGGATAAATCCATTTTTTTTAACCAGGTTTTGAGATGCAATATTCAGTGGACCAATATATGCTTCAATCCTGTTTAAATTCATAAGGTTGAAGCCATATTCCAAAACTGCTTTAACCGCTTCGCTCATGTAGCCCATTTTCTTATTTTCATCTTTGCTTAAAGCATATCCTAATTCTGCCCTACGATGATCGCTATACCAGTTATGGTATCCGCATCTTCCAATTATTTCATTATTACTTTTCAGCACTAACAAAAAAGACAAAATTGTTCTGTTATACGTTTTATAGCCTCCTTCATATTTCATCTTTTCTGTATTAAATTCCGCATCGCTGATTAATCCAAACAGCTTTTTGATTTCATCGTCAGTATAATTTTCAAACATGAAAGCAATCATTTCGGGCGTGAATTTTTTTAGAATTAATCTTTCGGTTTCTAGTATTTCAAATTTCATACATATTACTTTACAAATGAGCGCAAACGTTTGGCAAGTGGTAATTTTATTTGTCTGTATTTTTCGCTAACAAAATAAAAAAATCAGACCAGTTAATTCTTCCGTTATTTTTACCCATCCTCACAATCACCATGTTTTTGGATGGATTTACATAAATATATTGTCCTAATATTCCTTCAGCCATATAATCACCTGTTGTCGAAGGGAACCACCATTGGTACTTATAATCATTTGAACCTCCGTCTGTTGTGTCAATTTTTGTAGATTCTGCTACCCATTTTTCGGACACTATTTGCTTACCGTTCCAATTTCCCTTATTCAGATAAAGTCGCCCGATTTTGGCAAAATCTCTTGCTCGTGCATTGATGCAACAAAAAGTTTTTTCTGACCCTTCCTTTTTTTTATCGATGCTCCAGGAAGCATCATATTCCATTTCAAGAGGAGTCCATAATTTTTCCTGAAAATATTGGGTAACCGTTTTACCTTTTAAGGCACGTTCCAATACAAAACCTAAAAGTTGCGTGTTCCCGCTGACATATTCAAATTTTTGTCCTGGTATACCTTTTAATTTCAATTTAGCAATCTCACGTTTTAAATTTCTGCCATAATAAAATGATGCAGCCTGTCCAAACGGATTAAAATAACTTTCACTAAATTTTAGTGCAGAAGTCATTTGCAACAAATGCTTAATGGTAACTTTCTCAAAACCATTCTTTTCCAATTCGGGAATATAATTCGTTATCGGTTCGTCAACAGATTTTATCAGACCATCGTCAATAGCGCAGCCAATTAAAATTGATGTAACTGATTTAGCCATAGAAAACGAAGGAATAATACTTTCCTGATTGTATCCTTTAAAATATTTTTCGTACTGTATCGTATCATTTTTTATAATCAAAAAAGCCACAGTATTATTATCTTCAAGAACCTGATCAAAAGGAACACGTTCTGTTTTATTACCCATTTTTAACGACTTCGGATATTTTCCATTATCAGTTGAATAGAATTTGAATTTGGTTTCATTGCTCACCAATGCGCGTGACGGGAATTTTTTATAGTCTTTAATGTCGGCAAAGTTGTAGACCACAAACCGGCCAAGCTTACAAGATGATAAAACAATTGAAATAATAATTACAATGCCTATTCGATACAATTTTAAATTATTCATAAATAATCCGATTTTTTTTCGTGAGTGTTATTTTTTCTAAAAGCATTTGTAAAACCCTTGTTAACTGAAGTGTTTTTAGTAAGGAATTGTAATTATTTCACCTTGCTTATCTAATAACTTTATTTGCGGATCCTTTTTATCATTTGTTATTTTATCATTTGGACCAATGTGATAAATGGCATACATTTTACTGATAGCACCAAGTTTAATCCCTTTGTCCCTGGCATCCGTTGTGAGCCAAGCCGGAATAAAAGCCCAATCGATAGCTGTTTGTGATGCTAGTGTTTCAGAATTTTCTGTATCTCCCGAAATAAAAATTTTCTTGTTGTGCCAGGTAATTAAATAGGAATAATGTTTAAAAGTAAATTTATGCGAAGTTTTAAAAGCTTCAATAGAAAAGCCCTGGATTGAATCGTTCAGATTTTTCAATTCGTCTGTATTCCAATTTCCGTATTTTTTCCCGCTAAATTTTCTCAAGAGTTTTTTTGAATAATGGTCGGAATGTCTGTGGGTAAATAAAAAAACTGAATTATCTTTTATGCTGTCCAATTCAGATTGATTATATTCCATGTAGTTGTGAGCACCCGATTTATAAGGGAAATCAACATAAATATTTGTTTTTCCATCGGTCAAATTAAGCCCTGCGTTTCCAATGAATCTGATTTTAATTTCGTTTGATTGGCTAAAGCCGAAATTAGAGAGGCAAATCAATGTAACAACCAATAAGCGTTTTTTGTAAAAGTTTGTCATGTGTGTAAAGTTTATTAAATATTGAATTTTAACCAAAAGGGGATAGGCTGACCCTTCCAAATTTCCAATTGGTGACGAATCCGAAAACGATAAGGAATAAAATCACTACTTCAAGACACATAAAAGCATAAAACAATGCAATCCTGTATGCAATTCCCCATTTGGAATAATCGGCACCAAAAGCATTAAAATAGCCATACACAACGTGTAAAAGGATAAGAATCGTTACGAGCCAACTCATTAGGAAAGAAAAAGTACTGTTAAACGGTATGATCAGGTCAAGATAAAAAAACAGATTACCGAGTGCGGATATCAACAGCATGCCTAGTAATTCCATTCCTGCAATTATAGCATGTTCACTCAGGTTCAATTTTTTCCTTCTGAACAGGATAAAACTGTTCAATGCTGCAAAAGGAACAAAAAGAAAAATGATCATTTTGCTTTTTTGAGAAATTATTTCATCCAGTGTTTTACTGGCTTCATTTATATATGGCGGATGTTGAATAACTTCTTCACCTGCCAATATATCAGAAAAATGGACAAGAAATATGATTAAACCAATGGTGATCAAAATCAAATAAAACACATTGTAATACCGCTTTCTTTTTCCTGAAATATAATCAAGTGCGGCTTTTCCGGGACGGAGTAATGCCTGTTTAGCAGTGAACAGCATTCCCTTTTCAATATGAAATGTCCCGTGCAGCACATCGTGAAAAATAAAATTCTTAAAGGAAATGCGGTGCGTGTCGGCTTTTTGTCCGCAACCCGAACAATATTGATCTGTTAATTCTTTTTCGCAGTTAAGGCAGTTTGTACTTGTCATTTATTTTTGACTAGGTTGAGTTTTCTCTGCCAAGATAAAACTTTCTTCGTAAACGTAAATGTTCAATTATAAAAAAAAACCGAGTATTTTCCGCCAGGAAAAGATGAAGTTATGAAAATGTGACGAACAATGTCGGAAAAACTTAGCCATAAGGTTTATGCGCTATTAGGGTTGACGTGGGGTCTTTGCGTTAAAAAAATTGTCACACCACAAATTTCACTCACAGTTGTCGTACAACGCTATGCGCGCCAAACAAACTTAGGTTGTTGCACAGTCAAATTATTTCTTTGACTGCTTATGTAGTTGTTCGTTCTCTGATTTTATGTCCACCCCATTTTGCAAGATTTTTTCAAATACTGCCACCGCAGTAGCAACTACGATAGAAACAAAAGTAGTTGCAATACACACGGCAAGAAAGCCCGCAGGGTCGTCATCTTTATTATGAAATATCCTTATGTATAGTCCTGCCATCACAATTAAGATGCTCAGTACGATTGCGCAATATTTTATACTCCATAAAGCCCTCACCGAGTTGTGTGAGAATACTTTATTTTGCCCGACATATCCGAGTAATTTGAACGCCTTATACAGCGCAATAAAAAACGGGATAGACGCGGCATAGCCATACAAGATGAACGGATCAGAGTAAATGCTGAACAGATCTAAGTTTGCGGCCCTCCCCTCGGTCAAGGGAAACCGAATCATGATGGCTAGTGCCACAATGCCAATAAGGGCAATGACTCCCTGAAGAAATATTGTTGAACTTTTTTTCATGTTTTTGTTATTGCCATTAGTAATAACGCTAAATGTTTTTGTTTCCATTTTGATAATAATTTAAGATTATAAAATAAAAAATTGAGAATTCAAAGATATAAAAAGTACTTTGAAATACAAAGCAAATTAAAATTATTATTTTCCGGTTACCGAAAACCAGCGATTGAGCAAATGCGCTGTTGGGCGACGTTTAGTAATCGTCATCTGGAGAATAATATTTTCCAAAAATTTCTGCCATTGATTTTTCTAATTTGTCCTCATCAATTTTTGTTGAAATTCCAATTGAAAGTAAACCTGCAAATGAATAATTTAGTAATGTTGAGTCTTTCAAAGATTTGTGAGGAAAACCATACATTATATAATGAGGATCGATATCATAATATTCTTCCATCAAAAAATGAAATTCAGCTGCTTCTAAGTGAGACATTTTTCTGTATACCCATTTTTTTCCCAAGCGAATTAAAATTTGCATTTTAGGACCCACTCGTAGTTCAGTATTGTCCCATACTCCATCGGGAATATTATACTCTTTTTGTAGTTCAATCCTTTTTTCTTCAACAAGCAAATCATCCCAATCTTTATCTCCAAATGCATCATCGGATGTATACCAATTATAATATTCTTGTTGAAAATGAAATAAGTTTTTTATTCTTGACTCTAAATCAAGAAAATATTTTTTTCTTCGATCCTCAGTAAGATTTTTAATGGAATTTATTTTTTCAATTAAAACTTCCTTGCTAATAATGTTAAGTTTCGTTTTTTTCTCTATTTGTGAAATTATATTATCGATTTCTTTAGTAGTTGCTCTAATTGCTAGTTTATCAGTTATAAGAGGAGAGAAGTCATAGACATCATTAATGGTTATATCCAGCCACAATGGTAATATAATATTATTATTAAAAAGGGTTTCTTTGGTCAATAAAGCTTCAAGTTCCTTCTTGGTCCAAGTTTTTTTGAAAAAGTTTTTGCTTAAAACTATGATACCATACTTACTATTTCTTATGCCTTTAGAAATACCAGATAATAATGAATCACCAATTTTTAAACTGTATTCGTCATACCAAACTTTGTAACCTAAATCAATTAGTTTTAAAGCAAATGGTCGGACAAATTCATCTTTGTCCTCTGAAGCGTGACTTATAAAAAAGTCGAATTCTTTATCTCTGTTATTTTCCAAAAGTGTACAGGTATCTTAGTAAATGTTGCCCAATGTTTCTCGCATTTGCGCAGGAGCGGAAATAGAAGCAGAGTTCTCTCTGCTAATTTATAATTTTCTTGGTTTAAAATGACGTTCAACTTACTAAAAACCAGTTCTTGCGTAAATGCGTTGTTAGCGGCAGTTTCCTCTTGTTGTAAATTATTGTCAATGTAAAATATTTTTTATGTTTTTTTTTAACTCTGGTAAAACTTCTCGTCCAAACCATTCATTTTTTGCTTGCCAGATATTATTTCTTGGCGATGGATGCGGTAAAGGGAAATATTTTGGCAAATAGGTCTTGTAATCATGGACAGTCTCTGTTAAGGTGTTTTTTGCTCTTTCGCCCAAATAATAGTTTTGAGCATATTGTCCTATTAGTAAAATGAGCTTTGCATTATACATTAAAGCCAATAATTTATCATGCCATAATGGAGCGCATTCCTTTCTTGGGGGAAGGTCTCCTGTTTTACCTTTTCCAGGGTAACAAAAACCCATAGGCATCAACGCTATTATATTTGCGTCATAAAATGTTGGCTTATCAATTCCTAACCAGTTACGCAGATTGTCACCACTTTTGTCATTCCAAGGAATACTTGTGTTATGAACAACTCGTCCCGGAGCTTGTCCGATGATGATAATTTTACTATCAGAGCTCGCAGAAATAATTGGATTTACGCCAAAAGGAAGGTGTTTTTCGCATTCTTTACAGTTTCTTATTTGTTGTAAAAGATCATTCATTTGTTGTCACGTTAAAATTGCCGCTAACGTTTCGCCGCTTTGCCCAGTCGCGGAATAAAGCGAGCTGAGTTCTTTCCGCCAAGATAAAGATTTTTTGTGAAGAAAATCAAGAAGGAACCTGAAAATCGCGATTGGGCGAAACGGCTGTTAGCGGCTGCCATAATTACAGTCCCGAAATAATTAAAAGGAATATTACTATACAAATTGACGCGCTAATAATTAATGGTTTCCATATTTTCTTCTTCTCAAAATCTTCATCGACCGGGAAATATTTTTTATAAAAATATTCCGTTAACACCAAACCGCCACCTGCATTTATCCCATAAGTAATTGCAGTAATTGGTTTTTCAGGAAGGTTAACAATTATTAAAACTATTACTGTAAAAATGATAGAGCCGATTAATATTAAATTGGCTTCCTTTTTCTTTCCTATATCTCTTAAATTTTGCGTCAAAAGTATTGCGCCAACAATTGGCGTAACGACAATAGAAATCCCCAAATTGCTTTTTTGGAATAAATCTTAATGTCGTTCTTTTCAAAAATTTCAAATTGACTTACTTCTTCTAAATGTTGTATTTCGTTTTCCATTTTTATATCTATTTAATCCAATTGGTTTCTCATGGTTGCCGCTAACGTTTTGCGGCTACTGCGATGTTGCGGCGATAGAAGCAGAGTATTCTCTGCCACCCGAAAACGAAGTTATGGAAAAAACTGGTTCAATTTAAGAAAAACCAGCAATATCGCGGAGCCGCTGTTAGCGGCTGACGCTTTATATCACAATGAGAATTTTAACAATTTAAATTTTGATTGGCTTTAGTATTGAACTTTTGTTTGAAATATATAAAGAAGAATTTTATTCCTTTAAATATAAATTTTATAAACTTAAAAAGTAACCCAATCAGAGCTATTATTAATGCTAATATAAAGAAGTTATCATTTTTTTTATTTGATCTAGAATTTCGTCTGTCAAAAGATGACGAAACATGTGTTCCATCTTTTCTATAATAAGATTTTCTGTAAGCCATAAAATTGCTTTGTTGAAATTAAAAAATATTTCGATTGGTTTTATGCGCAATCTTGGCCGCGCTTGCCGCTAACGTTTCGCGGCTTAAGCGAGGTTGCGATTCAAGCGGACTGGGTTTTCTCTGCCAAGATAAAACATTCTTCGTGAAAACAACGCGTTCAATTACCGAAAACCCGGCAATTTCTTGAAACGGCTGTTGGCGGTAGTTTATATGTAACGTTTCCAGTTTGTAAATATATTGGTTGGAACAAAACCTAAATTTTGCATATTTTGCTCAATCAACTCTTTAATTTCTTTGTAATTTTTATGATTAAATTCAGAGACATGAATTAGACTCTTTCCTTCTTTCATTAAATATAAAACTTCATAACTGCCACCCCTGGAAGTTTCAATTGTTTTTTCGAAACCTAAAAATTCATTTAAATTGTATTCTTTCTTTGACTGAAAAAAGTTTTTGACAAATATTTTATTTTTATCCAAATTCAAAATAGTTACGCGCTTTCGAAGCAACCCAAGCACAAGCCAAGTCCAAGCAATAGCAATTAATAACAATAGCGGAATCAATATTGGTCTAAAATGGCCGTAAATATCATAAGAACTTTTATCCATTATCAACATGACTGGCAAAAATGAAAATGCTGCCGCAATGATTACAATTAGTATATTCCAAAATGTAAATTTCGATTTTATCATTTGTTTTTAATAGTTGATTCTCCCGGGATTTCTCTAAATTACCGCCAACGTTTCGCGCCTAGACGCGGTTGCGGTTGGTGGAAAGTTTACTTTCCACTACCGTGAACGAAGTTAAGAAAATAAACGTTTCTGAAACCGAAAACGAAGCAATTGCGTTTAGGCGCTGTTGGCGGCTGTGGTTTTCATTTTTACTTTAAAAGCTTTTCTGTTTTCGATAAAAAATTATCCATTGCCTCTTTAAGATCTATATCACTTCTGTTTGCTAACACGATTAACCACCAAACACTTTCGCCAAGTTTGTTTTCTAATTCGGATTGACTATTAGCTTTAGGCCAGCGTTGTTGTTGCGACATTATATTTCTGCCAACTAAGCCGGCATCGGTTAAAAATGCTAATGCATCTTCTTCTATTGTCCATTTGCTATCATGATGTTGAACTTCTAATTCATGATATTGTTTTCTTATTTCGAGGGAACGATTTATAATGTCGTCAAAGTTATTTTTGCTCATAATTATATTAAATCTGCTTCGACTGTTGCTATCTTATTATTCTTAAAAGTAAAGTCAAACATTCCACCAATTTTTCCTTCTGGAAATTCACCTGTAAACTCAACTTCCATATGAGCTTCATTATCATGGATATCTAATTTTACAAGTTTTGTTTGAGTTTTATAACCAATAAAATAACTTGTATAATAATTTCCAATGCCGACATGACCAACAAATTTTTTACCCACTGATGGATCATTTAGTTCTGCATCTTCAAGATATTTTGCCAAATACTTTTCAGTATTATAACTGTTACTTACTTCTAGCCAATCTAATAAAAATGCTCTTATGTCCATTATTTATGAATTTATGTATGTTCGTGCTGTACCATTGCCGCCAACGTTTCGCCGCTTTGCCTTGCTACGGAATAAAGCGAGCTGAGTTCTTTCCGCCAAGATAAAGATTTTTCGTGATGAAAATCACGAAGGAACCTGAAAACCGCGATTGGGCGAAACGGTTGTTGGCAGCAGTTAATTTTGCTTGGATTTCTTTTTAGACTCTTCAATCACTTGATCAATTTTTTCCTCTTTTTCCTCTGTTTCGGTTTGAGTAGCTCTTGACTTTTTATATTCTCTCAAATCATTACTAGGCCAAATTTTATCTAATTCGTTTTCAAGAATCTCAGTTAACTGCAAACATGCTTCATAGGATTGTAAAAAATATTGTATATCAACAGGAAGAAATGCACCATTTTTTACTCGTGCCATTGTTGCAGCTTTGGTAATATAAATATCGTTTGCAAAGCCATCATTATGGATGTGAATATCTCGTGTGGCTTTTAGTTCGATATACCTATGAAATACTGGAAATTCTAATAGATTTATTCCTGTATATTTTTGAAATTCTTCAGCATAATCTCGTGGAGATTTATAAGCCATCTCATTTAAAAGGGAGTCGATAATTGAAATTTTAATTTCTTCTAAAGATGTTGCGCTTAGCGCTTGTTCAACGTCCATCTTACGCTTGTTCGGAATTTTCCCCGGAAATTCAATAAGTATATCTCTAAGAATATAACTCAACAATATTTCGATAATAGTTACAAGTTTAAAAATTCCATCGATTGGTAATCTATTTAATCCTAAATGCTGAAATCTACCAATCAATTCTTCTTTTGTATAGTCAGTAATCGAATCAATTGATTTATTTTCTGCCGTAAATCCTACTGGATGTGAGATTGGAATCGTTTCTTTTTCTTCTTCATTAATATAGCTAATCATGCGCTCGTAGGCTATATAAGTTAAATTAGACATTTCACCTTGAGTAAAAAGTCTAGATCGACCATTTTGAACTAAATTATATAATTTATCACCAAAATTTTCCATAGTCTTGTTTTAATTGCTGCCAACGTTTCGCGGCTAGGCTAGGCTAAGTTGCTGATTGTTGCGAGCTGCGTTCTTTCGGTGAAGATAAAGTTTTTTCGTGAAAATATATTTTCGACAACCAAAATTTCAGCAATCTCGCATAGCCGCTGTTACTGGAGGTTTCGACACACAAGATTAGACACTATTTTGAAATGACAAGAATCCAAAAAGTGCAGCTTGTAATTTTCGGCTAACAGAACTGTCGTTTTTTAAAGTGAGAAAATATATATGAAGCTAATTCACAAAGTAAGTCGACAAAGAGCTTCAGGCTGCCGCACAGCGGCCAAAGACATAGATTAGTAAAGAGATAATCCAGCGCAATAAATCAAAGCAGATTTACACGAAAAAGACTCAAAACAATTACCGAAGATAAATATTAATAATTTTCACCGCGTCTCGCGAGCAATCTCCAGTAACGTTAGGCCGCTAACTGAAGTTGTTGATGCCAGCGGGCTGAGATTTCTCTGCCAAGATAAAACTTTCTTCGTGAATAGAAACTTTCTGTAACCTGAAAATCAACAATTGCGGTTAGCGTGTGTTGTGAGCAGTTGCAATTCCTTTAATTTATACTAATAGGCAATGAGAAACTTGTTCTAACATGTTTTCCATCGTGCTCACCGGGTAACCATTTAGGCATCATTTTTAAAACACGAATTGCTTCTTTGCCTATACCAAAACCTATATCTTTTACAACTCTGATATTGCTCAAACTTCCATCAGCTTCAACAACAAATGTTGTAAAAAGTTTGCCGTTTTGCACTTCTTTAGAATCAGGCATTTTAAAATTAGTACCAATAAAGCTATACAATTTAGCAATTCCTCCAGGAAATTCTGGCTTAACCTGAACCTCTTCATAACTGAAAATATAATCATCTGCTTTATTTGGAGATTCTACAGTTTGAGAATGAACATTTTGTGCAATACAAATCAAGATTAGAAGAATGAAGTTTTTCATATAAAAATTTTGTGTTAGTTAGGCTTTTCAGCAATTGCTCGCAACGTTAGGCCGCTTCACGAATTTGCCGATGAAAGCGAACTGAGTTCTCTCTGCCAAGATAGAACTTTCTTCGTGAAAACCGAACGTTCAACCTGGAAAAATCTAGCGCTTGCTTAACTGCGCTGTTAGCAGCCGTTACTGAACCAACTCTTCAAAATATTTCTCAACACTTTTTCTAACTTTATGAATAGAATCTTCCGAGTTTTTTAAATTCTCATCATTATTTAAGTTTACCAATCGAGCTTTAATTGAAACGACTTCATCATCTGGATTTCCATATATGATTTGCACATCATTAGTTTCTAAATTATCTTCCATAGATATTAAGCTACGCGTTTCTTCAGTTAATCGCCCGGATATTTTTCTCATAATCGTTTCAAATTCCTTAAAATCATTAATTAAGTTTGGCGGCATAAGAATTCTCTCTCTATGAATTAAATCTATAAATTTACTTCCTTCTTCATCCCAATCACTAATTCTTTTTTTTAAAGATTCATGTGTAAATATTGTAGAATTGAGTAACCTATGATTTGTATAGTGAAAGTTCACTATCTGGTCATAAATTGATTTTAACGCATCAATTTGCATATTCTGAAATCTTGAAAATTTTATTTCTGAACGTTTTAAATCATTTTTGAATTTTTCAATTTTTTTTGAAACAAAAATTGCTTGCCAAATTTGATAAGCTGCAACTATCAAAATAATTGCTATTAAGGCGTGCTTATGATATTCTTTGTAATCGGAAAAGTATTTTTCTAGAATTTGTTGTGTTGGTTCTTGCATAGGAAGATGTTCTTGATTAATGGCTGCTAACGTTCCGACGCCAGAAGCAGTCGCGGCTTGGCGACCGAGTTTTCTCCATTAGGAGAAAACGAAAATAGGAAAAAGAAACGAACAATGAACTGAAAACCAGCGATTGCTTTTGACGCCTGTTAGCAGTAGTCTTATTTTTTATTAATTTTTCGCAACTTATAAATATTGTATTTCTTGCTTAACTTCTCTTCATTCTTCTCAATATTTTTTAATCTATCATGATTTTGACTTTCTTGTCTCAACATTTTTCTCCACCAAATCGAAAAACATAAAATTATTACTCCAAGAATTAAAGTTCCGTTTGCATCTAAAACTCCATTTACTAAATTACCTCTTTTGGTAAAAAACCAACCATGAGATTCAGCCTTAAAGAATTTCATAATGTTCCAGAAATAATTAGAAATATTCCAATTATTACAGATACATTAAATAATATTTTTAAGGTTTTCATTTACGTATTCCTTTCAAGATTACTGCTAACGTTCCGGCGCCAGAAGCAGTCGCGGCTTGGCGACCGAGTTTTCTCCACCAGAGAAAACGAAAATAGGAAAAAGAAACGAACAATGAACCGAAACTAGCGATTGCTTTTGACGCCTGTTAGCAGGCGGTTTACTTAAATGATTTCATTTTTCTTTTATAAAATCAAAATGATTTTTAATTTCTTTTTCCATGACTAAAAGATTTTCTACACTCATATTTAGTGTTTCTGTAAAAGAGTGACGAACTAATTTTCCGTCAATGAAATGAAATTCATTTTCCTGTTTTGGCATTAATCTTTTTTGTTCCAATGAATATTTGGCATATACAATTTTTTCATCTCGATAATATATTTCTAGATTTTCAGAGCTATTGTATTCATTTTTGCTATATCTAATCCTGAGAGGTTTGTTTGGTTCATTTCTATTATACAAATAATATGCTTCCCAACCTCCATTTTTTCTGAATATGCTCTTATATACAATTGGTCCTTCGGCTATAGATTCACTAAAGTTTTTAGATGTTGCATCAATTGACTTAGTATAATTTTTTATTTCATTTATAAATGCATGTGTTTCTTGCCCGTAGGTAAATAACGAGTAAAATACGAATACAAATAATTTCAAATATTTCATTGGTTTATCAGGTTTCTAAAACTGACTGCTAACGCTTGGCCGCTAAACGACTGGTTGCTGATTCAAGCGGACTGAGTTCTCTCTGCTAAGATAAACTTTCTTCGTGAAAACAAAACGTCCGGAAACCGTAAATCAGCAATCTCGTTTTAGCGGCGG